>Ga0209117_1000030_pt1 | contig 130121 bp, 124 predicted proteins | sample BlaSpr_A8_OM2_M2_FD_187978 | JGI IMG/M metagenome (GOLD analysis project Ga0209117, IMG submission 187978) | Forest soil microbial communities from Thunder Bay, Ontario, Canada - Black Spruce, Ontario site 2_A8_OM2_M2 (SPAdes) (version 2) | ecosystem: Environmental > Terrestrial > Soil >... | reverse complement strand
TGAAGCGAAGCGCCGGGCCGCCGCTACGGCGCGGCGCTCGTGGACAAGCCGGCCGGCTCCCCAGAATCTGTGCTGCCCCAGTTGGCTCCTCTCGGTGCGGACTATGTCATCGCCGATGACGACCAGATCCTGGCCCGGAATTGCATCTTTCGGCAGGCCTGCGCCGCAGCCCCAGACGTCGTCTGCGAGCTCCACGCCGGACTAATCGAAGGAGCCTTTCAGCAGGCAGGCTTGGCCGTGCGGACGAAAGCTTTCAAGAACTACGCGGAACAGGGCTGCGCGTTCCGGATTTTGACTGCTTAGGCTATACATGCTATAAAGCCTACAAAAGCTCGATAACGGCTGCCGTTCAGCTCGGAGAGTGTCGGAGACCTGCGCCACAGCCGATCGGGCTTACCAAGGAATGTTGCCCCGAGGAGGTCAGCAGCACATGACTGAGAAGAGTCTGTACGAACGGCTTGGTGGCGTCTTTGCAATCGCGGCGGTGATTGACCACTTTAGCGATGCAGTTGTGCAGAACCCGATCGCCGGGAAGACTTCGAAGAACCCGGCCTTAAGGGAGTGGCACACGAAGAACCTCAGCAGGTTGCCGGGCCTCAAATTCATGCGCACCCTGTGGGTCTGCGCAGTCGCGGGCGGCCCGCTCCACTACACGCCCACAAAGCCAGGGGAAACTGAGGTGGGTCTTGAGGAGGCACATCGCGATCTCAAGATCGCGCCAGAAGAATTCGACGCCGTCGCGGCAGAGCTTGCGCGCACCCTTGACTTCTTCAAAGTGCCCGCGCGCGAGAAGGGAGAAGTCCTCGGGGCTTTCGCAGCGCACAAAAACGAGGTAACGACTGGCTACATGGCCGCTGCCAGGTAGCCAACTGGAGGCCCCAAGCGGGTGTTCAAGCTGCCGAAGAGGGCGGCAGGCCCAAGCCAAAAGCGCAAGTGCGATCGAGGGCGCTGCCAATGAATTTTGTTGGAGTCGTTGAGGACATTGGTAAGGGAGTCGATGTGGCGGGAATCACGATCATTTTGGTCGGAGTTCTTGCCTCGAGTATTCAATTCGTGCGTCGGCTGCGGCATGATGTCGGTTCTGCATACGGTCTCTACCGTGTGGGGCTCGGGCGCGCGATTCTCCTCGGACTGGAGTTTCTCATCGCAGGTGACATCATCCGTACCGTCGCCACCTCTCCGACATTTCAGAGCGTTGGCATTCTTGGGAGCATTGTCCTGATCCGAACCTTCCTGAGCCTTGCGCTCAATCTGGAAGTCGAGGGCCGCCTGCCCTGGCAGAAAGGGAGAAAGGCTGAAGCTGCACTCTGATTTAGGCCCAGCGTGATGTCCGTTTCAGAGCCATGGGTTATGGCCGTTCATGCCGAAACTGTGGCCGCAGAAGGGCGCGACCGGATCGCGCGGTCGGTGCAGGGGAGGATTGCCGGTGATCGCGTGATTCTGCTCAGCACCTGCCACCGCGTGGAGCTCTACGGGTTCGGAGTCATGCCAGATCTGAAGACTCACCTCCAGGTTGAAACGGGTGAGCAAGCGGTGCGGCATCTGGTGCGCGTAGCCGCTGGATTAGAGAGCGCCATCATCGGCGAAGACGAGGTCCTGCACCAGGTTCGGGACGCCTTAGCACAGGCGCGTGCATTGCGGTCATTGGACCGTCGGCTCCAACGCCTATTCGAAACCGCAATCGCCGCCGGGCGCCGTGCCCGCGCCGGGCGTACAGCCACCAGCGGCAACCTCGCGCAGCGAGCGGTGGCCTGGTTGCAGCAGAGATCGACACTGGAGGGTGGCACCGTCCTTATCGCGGGGGCCGGCCGGATGGGATCCTCACTCGCTCATGCCGCCACGCTGGCGGGTGCCGACGTCACAATCGCGAGCCGCGACCCTATCCGGGCCAACCGCCTGGCGCAGGTGTACGGCGGTCGCGGCATGGATCTCGTCGGTGGAGCGGAGCTCGCTCCGAAGAGCGACGGGATCGCAATTGCACTCGCCGGCGTTTGGCACGAGTTTCACCCTCCGGAGTGCGACCTGCCGCCGATCGCGGACATTTCAGCGCCGTCAGCTGTTCCGACCGCAGTCCGGGCCCGCCTTAACGGGAGCTTTCTCGGGATCGACGACTTGTACGTTCGCACGCAGACTGTGCCCGGCGGTTATATCGCTGAGGCCGACCGAGTCGTGGCCATGAAGACTCGCGAGTACGTTCGCTGGCTGGATGGCTGAGAGTGAAGACCAGGGCTGGGCACGCGCGGCCGGCGACCCGTGCTGGCTGTTTGCTACAGCAACGCGGGCGATAAAAGGTAGCAATAGGCGGCACCGGGCGGCACTCAGCGAATTCGAGTCGCCATTTCTGAGCGAGCGGCAGCGATCTGTTAACCGCAAGGTTCAGGGTTCGAATCCCTAGTCCGGAGCCAATCTGCTGTGCAAGTTCGGGTGACAGGTCCCAAAAGGCCTTCGGCTGACGGGTTACACACTTCGGCTGATGCGTCACACCTAACTTCGGCTGATTTGTCACACTCCCACGCATGAGGGAGATGAGCGTGACTGAGCAGAGGTACAAGGCGGTCCTGGCAGTAATAGGCGATAGTCGGACAGTGAGCGAGATCGAATTCGTGCCAACCCGGTTCGGCACGTTCAGTCGCCGAGTGCCATCGATCCGCAAACTGGCGTGGCCACTCCTCGGCGATTGGGTCGAGTGTGAAACCGCGATTCCGAGCCTCCGCGTTACTTGCACTGCTCCCTGCTCAGTTCGTCAGACGGTGGCTTATTGGCAGCCTTGGATCCATCGTACTCAGATGCCCCAATTTGCACCTATCCTTCCTTTTCATTGCGTGCAACACGACACGAGCGAAAAGTAAATCTGGGAATGCGAGGATGCGCCATCCCGGCACGCGAGGCCACCGCCACTTGGCCGAGCGTGTCGCCTAGGGAAACAGCTTTATTGCGCCGACACCGACTCCCAGGCCGATGAACGCACCGCAGACGGCCCCCCATTTGGCCCATTCCGACTTGTCGTTCGGTTGGCTGGTGTAGTAGTAGCCGATGAGACAACCCACGACAGCCCCCACGATGACCGGCGTGCCTCCTATCAGATACCACCCGTAAATGTCGAAGAACTCGTGCATCGAGCGAACCGTGAACCTCCGCTGGCATGCGGCTAGCGCTGGACTGGTCCCGTTGAGCATTGTGTCTCATTTCTTGTCATTGCGAACCACCCAGTAAAGAAGGCTCGCTTGCAACCTGATCTTCGATCAGCTCCGGCCCAAGATGCCGGCGACGATCAAGGTGGCGCTGGCTACGTCAAGCGGCGCCAACCATAAGCTTCAGGCTGTAATAGATGGTGAGCCCGAGAGCGCTCCTCGAGCGGGCGGACTTTGTAGCAGTTTGTAGCCAATGGCCCGACAGGTAGTGATTACAACGTGCGCCGGGATGCCTGGACCAAAGACAACCGGGAGGCTAACGAGTAGCGTTCGCCCAACCCTCTGATGGGCTGGGGGATCATTGCGCCGATCTTGATCGGTACGGCCATTGTTCGTGGGTGAGTCGTGCACGACAAACGCGCTGACGTCGGTACGCCGCCAGTGACGGCCCGGTGACGCAGCGGCACCATGGTGCCGCTTGAGTTAACAGCGCCGCTTTCAATCAGTTGACAAGCCCGCCTTTTGACTCATAATCGAACGCCACTGGTTGCGGTTCGGGGGGGACGGGCATGGCACTTGCGGTCCAGCCGACAGAGGTAGGGATCACCCCTTCTTGCGAGGCACGTCCGGGCGTGAGGCTGTCGTTGTTGGGCGGCTTTGGCTTGGCCCGAGCCGGTCACTCGATCCCCCTTCCCGTGACCGCCCAGCGGGTGGTCGTCTTCCTCGCCCTTCACCAGAGGCCACTTCAACGTGTCTATGTGTCCGGGATGCTATGGCCCAATTCCACTGAGGATCGTGCGGGGGCGAGCTTGCGCTCGGCCCTCTGGCGGCTGCATCGGCTGGCCATCGACATTGTCGGGGCGACGGTGGACAGGATCTGGCTCGCTCCGCAGGTGGGGGTGGATCTACGAGACGTGGTAGCCCAGGCAAGACAGTTGATCGATGGGGCCGGCAGCCTGGAAGAGATTGACCTGGCGGCGATCGCGGCCGCCGGCGAATTGCTCCCGGACCTATACGAGGACTGGCTGCTCATGGAACGGGAGAGGTTTCGACAGCTACGCGTGCACGCTCTTGAAGCGCTCTGCAACCGGCTCACCGCTGCCAGCCGGTTCGCTGAGGCGGTCGACGCGGGTCTTGCAGCAGTGGAGTTTGAACCATGCAGAGAGAGTGCCCACCGGGCTCTGATTAAGGCGCATCTCGCCGAGGGAAACCCGAGCGAGGCCGCACGGCAGTATCGCACCTATGTACGGCTCGCAGCCGACGAGCTTGGCGTCGAGCCTTCGCAGCCTATGAGGGCCCTGGTTGCCGGTCTGAGGCTTGGTTGACGCCGCAGTGACGTGCTAGGTCCACAGTGGGCCGGCCGTGAGGGGCAGGCTGGCCAACGAAGGCACCGGACTCGTGATCTGGGTCACGCCGGACCCGGAAGTCGCGGACCGCTATGAGATCCGTCTATCGGAGTCGACAGGACTGCTTCCGGGACGCATCAGTTTCGTCGCGACGATCGAGAATGTCGACGATGTTTGCGAGCAGGTTCGTAAGTGGCTCGGTGGCGTTCTACAACAAAGCACGAAGGAGCCACGAGGCGACAGGTGATGACCGGGTGACGTTAACGTGACGTAGGCGACTGATCATGCCCATCCGTCTGCACTTCGCAGGGTCCGCTGCGCCATTGGTGAGAGAGTGGATGAGGCAATTCGACAGACCAGACGACTTCGACCTCGACATACGGCTCGAGCCGGTACGACGCCCGGCGGTCCTGATTCCGCTGCCGCACCGGATCCGAGCCGACCACTCTCGCCCGGACAACGCGCCGTGTCAGACAGATCCGGGGAGCACCTGCCAGACCTGCCAAACGTGCCAGACCTGCGATACCTGCCAACAGGCTACATGCCACACATGCGCGGCGACCTGCGATACGTGTCCCGGCGACCAGACGTGCGACACCTGCGCCGGCCAGGCGACTTGCGACCGCACATGCGCAGGGGACACCTGCGACACCTGCCAGGGCACCTGCCAGGACACGTGCCAGACGTGCGACACCAACTGCAACCAGCAGACCTGCAATACATGCGGGCAGACCTGCGCGACATGCGGGGATTACACGTGTCCCGGCCACGATCCCGGGTGTTTACCGGGCCCTTAAACACATGCCGCGTATAGGTGGAGTGAGGTTGGCGTGACGACTCGTATGACGTCACGTCCACTGTTGGCGTGTGGCAATGCTCCGCGCTGCATGGTTGGTCGGAGAGGCCGATGAGGCAATTTGACAGACCGGACGATTTCGACCTAGATATACGGCTCGAGCCGGCGAGCGGTGCGGCGGTCTTGATTGCGTTTCCGCAACCTATCCGGGCCGACCACTCTCGCCCCGACAACGCGCCGTGCCAGACGGATCCGGGAAGCACTTGCCAGACGTGCCAGACCAACTGCGGACAGGTGACCTGCCAGACCTGCGCCGGCCAAGCGACGTGCGCAACTTGTGCGAACACCTGCGCGAACACGTGCCAAAACACTTGCGCCAACACTTGCGCGCACACCTGCGCGCACACCTGCGCGCACACCTGTGTTGATACCTGCGCCCGTACGTGCGCAGGAGCCACGTGCGAATGCCACACGGAATACCAGACGCATTGCCCCACCTGCCACGGGTGCCATGGTCCTGGTCCTCCTACGATTTAGGCGACCCTGTGGCCCGCTCATGGTCGACTGTCGTTAAAGGTGAGACCGCGACGCGCGTTCTCGAAGCTGCGCGTAGCGTGTCTGAGCGGTTGCGCAACCCCGACTTAGTTCACGAAGCCGCGGCACTTGCCAACGCACAAACGAGCTTCCCTCGCACATCTCCGTGGCTTCCATACTCGATCGCTCGCGGCGACGCTGGCATGGCCGTTATGTGCGGCTACCTCAATGAGTACTTCCCTGAAGATGATTGGGATCTGGCCGCCCACCATTACCTTGCGGCTGGCGTCACCGCTCTCGAATCACGGCCGGACACGGCGCCTTCGCTGTTCTCGGGTATGGCCGGCCTGGGTGCTGCGGCTGCTTATCTTTCACATGGAGGTCTGCGGTACCAGCGACTCCTGGCCGCCATCGATTCCGTCGTGGCCCGCGACACAGAGCACCTGATCTCCTCAGTTCGAGCAGCTCGAGGCGGACTCCCAGTCAGTCTTTTCGACGTCATCTCCGGGCTCGCGGGGATCGGCCGCTACCTTCTTCTCCGACGCGATCAACCGAGCGTCGCTCCTACCCTGGACCGCGCGCTCAACTGCCTGGCGGAGCTAACGCACTGTGATGACGGCCTTCCACGTTGGTATACCCCACCCGAGTTCATTGATGACTCTGTTCGTGAGCTCTTTCCTGCCGGCACCTTGAACTGCGGCCTGGCCCATGGAATCCCAGGTCCGCTCGCTCTGATGGCCATATCGCACAGCTGCAAAGTGGTGCCCGATGTGACCGGGCCGGCAATTAAACGAGCAGCTGACTGGCTCTGCGCTCACAGAGCCGACGATGCATGGGGCGTCAACTGGCCGTCCATGCATCAGCGCGACTTCGGGGCGTCGCCGTCAGGTCGCTGCGCCTGGTGCTACGGCCCACCGGGCGTAGCTCGCGGTCTATGGCTTGCCGGGGAGGCGATCGGCCGGAATGACTATCGAGACCTTGCTGTCGAGGCCATGCGAGCAGTCTTCCGCCGGCCTGTACCGGAGCGGATGATCGACTCGGCGACCTTCTGCCACGGCATCAGCGGTACCCTCCAGGTCACGCTGCGATTCGTCGCGGAAACAGGATTGACCGATTTACGCGACGGTGCAACGGAGCTGCTCACGCAGCTCCTCGCCCTCCACGACCGCGATTCGCTGCTCGGCTACCGCAACCTCGAACGCCCCGGGATCTTCACTGACCAGCCCGGACTTCTAGACGGCGCCGCAGGAGTAGTTATGACACTGCTGTCAGCCGCCACGGATGTTGAGCCCGCCTGGGACAGCATCTTTCTGTTGAACTGAGGTGGCCCATACGCCGAGCGGGGAGAAACGGCCAACACCCCTTTTTCGTCCGCTTGCCCACACGATGGTCCGCACGCCACTACTACCGGTCGAGCGCTATTTCGAGCTATCCCATCTGAGAGCCCGAGGAGGGCGGTTGCGCGACTGGGTGGCAGAGGAGACTTGGCTTGAGGCCGCCCTGGCAACGGCGAGCTCGTCGCTACACGACGCACTCCGGCGACCGCCATCGGAGCGACGGCGGGCCGACAAGGCGGAAGCCAAGCTTCTCCGCTACCTGATACGCATGTCCACGCGCCCGACACCATTCGCGCTGTTCGCAGGCGTGGCAGTCTGTCGCTGGGCTGCTCACACTGACCTGGAACTGGCTGAAGCGCCTCCGCTGACACGCACTCGTCCTGACATGTCGTGGCTCTTATCGCTCGTTTTCAAGCTTGAAAGCGATGTGCGGATCCGCCGCGAACTCGTCGTGCACAGCAACCGCATGGCTCTGGTCCGCGGCAGTCGAGTCTTCCTTGCCGAGCGGGCGCCGACGGGCAAACCTGCCCAGACGGTCTCGCTGCGAGCGACGCGCCCGGTGATGCGCGCGCTCGCGATTGCTCGCTCTCCGATCCTATACCGCGACTTGGCTGCCGAGCTGCGGACAGAGTTCCCAACTGCAAACGGCGATCAAATCGATGACGTCCTGACCAATCTGTGGGAGCAAACGCTACTGCTGACCGATCTGCGTCCGCCGATCACGGCTCTGGATCCCGCATGCTACGTCGCCCGTCGCCTCGCCTCGATTCCGGCAGCCCACGGTGTCTGCGAGTCGCTCGAGGCGCTGCTCGATGCGACACGAGTCTGGGACGGGCTCTCAGTTGGTGAGCGGGCTGACGGGTGGGGGCGTGTCTCAGCCCTCGCTGGTGAGATTCATCCAGCGCCCGAGGAGGGTCCGCTCCAGGTTGACATGGCCATCCCACTGGCTGGCAATCAGATCAGCCGTGCGGTTGGTGATGAAGCATGCCGGGCAGCAGAACTGCTGCTCAGGATGTCGAGCGCACCTCGCGGACTACAGCACGTGCTCGCTTATCGCGACGCGTTCCATGCCCGCTATGGCGATCGTGAAGTGCCTCTCGTCGAGCTCCTAGACCCCAACTTTGGCCTGGGTCCGATCGGGTCGTTCTGGAACCGAACCACCTTCGATCCGGTCCCTAATGCCCAGAAGCGCAACCAGGCGCTACTCGAATTGGCCTGGTCGGCCCTTCACTCACGCGCCCCGGTTGTCGAGCTAGATGAGGAAACCGTGCAGCGACTCGAGACATGGGCGCCCGACTTGACATCGGCACCTGTCTCGCTCGACCTGTGCGTTTTCGTTGGCTCACCTGGCCGGGCGGCGCTGGATGCCGGTGACTTCATTGTGGTGGTCGGGCCAAACGTCGGCGCCCTTGCCGCCGGCCGGACGCTCGGCCGCTTCGCTCACGTCATCGGCGATGCGGCGGCGGCGGCACTGTGTGAAGTCGCTGAGGCGGAGCAGAGCAGAGTTCGCGACAGGCTCTTGACCGAAGTCGCCTATATGCCCCACACGCTCCGCTCGACGAACGTTGCGATTCGAACGTTGACAAGGCGGTTTGAGATCGACATCGGCGTCAGTCCCGGCGACGGCCAACCTGTCCCTGTCGACGAGCTTGTGGTTGGCCATCGGCAGGGCAAACTCTACGTTCGGTGGACGGCTGAAGATGCTGAGATCGAGCCCTGCTCTGGCCATATGCTCAATAGCTCGCGTGCGCCTGAGATCGCGCGCTTTTTGGTGGACGTTGCGCGCGGCTGCGGCCCGCAACTTAGCGGGTTCGACTGGGGACCGGCGACCGGCTTTCCCTACCTGCCGCGGGTGCAGTCGGGGAGGGTCGTGCTCCGACCCGCGCAATGGCGGATCGGGCACGGTGTAGGACTGCGGGCCGACGCACGTGATGCCTCAACCTTCGGGCGCTCAATCGCTGAATGGCGAGATGGGTGGAAGGTGCCGCGCTACGTTCATCTCGGAGGCAGTGACAACCGCCTGGTGCTCGACCTTGAAGACGCGGATCAGCTCGAGGAGCTACGGGTAGAGGCCGCGAAAGTGGGGGAGAGCGGGCAGCTGATAGTGCAGGAAGTCATCCCGAGTCTCGAAGAGGCGTGGATACCTGGTCCTCGCGGGCGCCACGTGACGGAGTTCGTCATCCAGATGACGACTTCCTCAGAGCCGGCAGAGCAGGTTGCGACTACGGTTACGCGGCTCGATCGGCGCGCATTCGCGATTTCGGGCGCGGTAGATCGCCAGCGTGGTCCCGGCACCGAGTGGCTCTTCGCCAAGCTGTACCATCCACCAGCCCTCGAAGAGGACCTACTCGTCGGGCACGTAGCCGACTTCGTCTGTGAGGCCCTCCGCGATGACCTCGTGGCGCGCTGGTTTTTCATTCGATATTCGGATCCTGACCGCCATCTGCGAGTGCGCTTCAACGGCCGGCCAGAAGCTCTTGTCGAGAAGCTCATACCACGACTCTGCACGTGGGCCAACGCGCTCGTTGAGAAAGGAGTCTGCACCCGCTTCGCACTTGACACGTACGATCGTGAGCTCGAGCGCTTTGGTGGGCATGCCGGAAACGAGCTGGCCGAGTCGGCTTTCACCGCCGACAGCAATAGCGCGCTCGAGCTCCTGCAGCTCTTGCGAGAGTTCGAGCCCGAACTCAACAGGACATCGATCGCCGTCGCTTCACTTGATGGCCTTCTCGCCGCCCTCGGGTTAGACGAAGCCGGCCGGCTCGCATGGTGCCGGAAGCATGTGCGGTCCCGCCATGAGTCAAGCGCCGAATATCGCGATCACAAGCAGAGACTCCGGACTCTGGTCGGCGGACAAGACGCTAGTCCTGCCGCGAGCTCCCTGCGAACGATCCTGTCGGAGCGTGAACAGACTTTGGCCCCGATCGCTGCCGCCTTTCGGCACCTCGCCCTGGATTCGCGCCTCGATCGCGAGCTGGACGACGTCTATTCGAGTCTTGTCCACCTGCACTGCAACCGACTCGGCGGCATCAACCAGGCATGGGAACAGCTTGTCTTCGGGCTACTGCTTCGAACCCGCGAAGGGCTCGACCGCGCGCCGGTCGGGGTCAGCGCGTCGCAGGCTGGCTGAAGCCGGCAGCCGAGGCCGCGGGGTGATGGTCTCGTGACGATGTCGTGACGCGTTTGGGGTAGATATGGCGTCAAGTGGCGGGGTTCGTCGACAAACTCATGGTCAAATACCTGACGCCGGGGAACGTCAGCGGACTCCTGATGCCCGCGGGTGACGCGACGCACGCGCGCCTGAAGAGTCTGCTCACAGCTGTCTACGAAATGCAGTACCTCCAGATCATGTCCGTGGACAACGTGAACGTTCTAGACACCCAGTTCCAGGTGCCGATCCAGCGCGACACCGAGATCAGGGGAAGCCTGGAGAAGTTGCTGCCTAGTTCAGAGCGGACGCTCGGGACTCTGACTATGACGGCCGAGCCCAATTGCTGGGCCGATATGCAGCTGACGACGCGAGTCGCAGTCAGAGTGGCGATAACTGAGGCTGCGCTCGAGAAAGTTACCACCACCGACCTGAGCGACATCACGAGCCTGGCCGATTTTCAATCTCGGTTCGACTTCATCGATCTCCAGGACTTCATGGCGTTCGCAAATGTCTCCACCCTCCAGCAGCTTAAGGCCGAGTTCCCAAGGCTCTTCCAGCTTCAGTTCGCACAACCGCCGCCCTACGTGGCGACCGATCCGGCTGCGTTGCGCAGCTACCCGCTCACGATCAACGCGCTGTTCACGTCGACTCTCGATCTCGTGGATATGTTGCGCTCCGCCAAATCATGTCGCAGGGCATCAGAGCGCTCGAGGCCCCACCTGAACGGCTTCGACGGTGGCGATGTACGAGCAGGTTCGGCGTGGATGGTCGTGTTCGACCAAACGGCCGTCACCGTGCAGACCCCCAGCATGACTGAAATCACGTCACTGTTCGCCGGCGAAGAAGTGGTGGCGGTATTTGAAACCGCATGACGACAGCAATCACCTGAATGAAGGAGGCGCAGATGCCAAAGGAAGCCGCGAATACGAAGCGGGGATCCCCAAAGCCAAGCGGCCGCCAAAGAGGCAGGTCGGCACATGGCGAAGAAGTCAAAGCCGGCCGTAAGGAGATCGAAGCGGGAATGAGCGTCACCGAGCAGCAGCAGCTTGTCGGTCGGCTGTTGCGGCGATACGGCACGGGCCGGTAGCGACAAGGAGAAGAATCGATGCCGGTCAAATACATCGACGTGGCGGCGAAGAGCGATCTCTTTGTCGCGGCCACGCGAGCCTATGGCGATATCGCAATTGTGGGAGACGCCACCAGCGGCACTGTGAACAGCCCGGTGGCCTTTACTGATCCGGCCACGGCCGCAGCCGCAACAGGCTTGCCGGGTGACGTCGGCAACGCAATCTCGATGGCGTTCCAACAGTCGCCGGGACCTTCCAAGGTGTGGGGCGTCCGAATCGACAACGCGAACACGGCCGCTGAGCCGAACGGCAAGTGGGGGTTGGCACTGGCAGAGGTGGCGAAGCTGCAGGTTCAGATCGTCGCGCTTGCCAACGTCAGCATTCCTGTGACGGGGTCCACAGGCAACGCGTCCGCTATCGCGCAACTGTTGGCGCACGTCAGCTCGCTCTCCGGTGCTGGTGGTGGCGATGGCAAGGAGCGGATCGGCGTCGCGATGCTGCCATCGACCAGCGTCGACGTAAATCAGGTGTCTGCAAGCGACCGTATGGTTTATGTTGCTCATCGGGCGACGAAGGTCGCAATTACCGATCCCGAGCCGGATGCAGCCGCCGCGGTGGCCGGCGTGATCGCCGGCTATGAGCCGCATATCTCGATGCTTCTCAAGCCGGTCAACATCCATCAAATGACCAACTTCGCCGACGCTGACATCGACACGCTCAACACAAGAGGCATCAACTGGCTGGTTGATCCCACGCTGATTCCCGGCGCAGGCATTTACATGGGCGAGGGCTACACGGGCGACCCAGGAAGTACGAAAAAGTACATCGACATCGTCCGCACGCTGGACGACATCACCTTTCGAATCAAGGCCGAGTTGATCCAGGCCATTGGCAACTTCCGGGTCAGCCGATCGGGTTTGCGCGCTCTTGTGACCATCACCCAGGCGGTCCTGGCTCCGCTCCAGGCTCGAGAAGTCATCGAGGGTTTCACTGTCTACATCCCACTCCTGGTTCTGCTCGACAAGGATCCAACCACCCTGACTCCGGCCGAGTTACAGCAAATTCAGACGGCACAAGCGAATCGGCGGGTGGACATGACCGTCCTGTGCGAATACGCGGGGGCCATCCACCGATTGCATATCGATCTGATCTTTAAGTAGAGGAGGTTGTCAGATGGCAGACGGCCTGCACTGGGATACGCGGCTCGAGGTAAAACTCGGCACAGAAACGGTCACTCCGGTGGCATCCATGACGCCGACATTCAATCTTCCGGCTCAGGTTCTTCACTCGATTGAGGCAGACAACGTCGCTTACGTTGTTCAACCTCAGACATTCACTTTTACGATGAACATCCAGGCGATCGGTCCGGTGGTCGCGAAACTTACAAAAATGGCGCGCGACAGGACGACGTTCAGCGTCGCGATCGCGGAGAAGCGCGGAACAGACTGGACATTCAAGTCGATAGCCTTCGGCAGATGTCTGGTTACGAATCTCAACCCAAGCAATGTGGTCATCGACGGTGTGCCTACTGCCACAGTCACTTGCATCTCTCTGGATGCCACCGAGGAGGCTAAGTAGCGATGGACGAAGGGACCCTATGGACTGAGCCTAAGGACGGCGAGGAGGTACCGAAGAGCGAAGTGGTCCTTGAGTTCCCCGTGGAAATCTCGGTGGGCGGTGGCCTGTCTGAGGACGACATGCAGGCACTCGAATCGCGCATCTGGGAATCCCTCAAGGAAGCTCTGAGCTGAGGCCGGCAACCTGAGGAAAACGGAGAACCGAAAGCGTGGCCGCCAACGTCAACGTCCCGGTCCTGATTGGCCCAGTGCCGCTTTTCTACGTGACCAGTCTGGTCCTCAGCGAGGGATACCAGGTCCAAAGGATCGCGGGAAGTCGGCTGGCGCAGCTGGTGGCCCCAACTACCAAGACGATAAACGTTGAAGCTGTCTTGCTCGGCTCCGACCGCTTGCTTCTCAAAAAGGCGCTGGAGGCGATAGCACTCACCTCGCGCGCACTGGCGTCAGCGATCGCTCCCCTGATGGCATTGACCGGAGTGCCAGTCGTCAGCGGATTGACGATCAGTCCCGACATGCAGGTCACCAGCCTCCGCTTCACACAATCCAACCAGAAGCGTGACGCGATCGATGTGTCGATCACGCTTGAGCATGTCCCCCGCTCGAGCGTCGTAGAGCTGCTCGGCGAGGCTACAGACATGGCACTAGCCGCGGGATCCACCGCGATCCCATCGGTTTCCACTCTCGCTGCCCTGCCACGACAGCTTGGCGCTCCGCTCTGATGGCCTCAGCTACCGACCTGGCGCTACGACAGCTTCCAATCGCAGCTGACCTCGGCCTGCCGCAGCGCTTCACCATCTCGCTCGGGTCGGCTACGTACGACGTCGCAGTCTACGCACAGATCGAGCTGAGTAGCGTCTACACGATGGCCACGATAGAGAGGGAGACGGTGCGCCCCGCGAGTATGGCCGGCATATACGTCGGGGTACACCTGATCGTCGATTCGGGGGCCAGCCAGGAAGAGGTGGTGGTCACCGCCGTGACCGCCACGACTTTCACGGCAGTCTTCGTGCATTCCCATGGGCCAGGGCCTTTTCTGACCCGAAGCGCGGTCGGTCGACTGGACCCGCCTGACACGGTGTACGACCTGGCTCCTCCAGAACCCACCGTGCGACCAAGCGTGCCACCAGGTTTCTTGGTCCTCCGGGTTGCGCGGGCGAGCACCCCGAGCAAGCCACTTCTGCTCGGCAAGGTCGTGGTTGACCCCGCGCTTGTCCAAGAGGCCGGCGAACTCGGCCTGGTGGTCAAGCGAGCTCGCGTCGCGCGAGGCAACTTGAATGGCAGGGGTCATTTCGGCACCGACATTGTTATAGGAGTCGGACTGCTTTGGGCGTAGTGCTGTGGTACCAGATCGAGCTACCGACTGCGAATATCACCGTGTCCAACGACGTCCTCAGCGGTGACTACATCCTCGATGCGCAGATCAGCGTGACCTACGCCTTCGGCAACATCGGCATCTTCGAGGTGAGTCTGCACGGGCTACCCGCCGCAGTGTCCAAGGCGCTCTCCGCTGCTTTGGTGATACTACCGCGCGACCAGGCCGGCCTTGATATCACAATCCGGCTCGGCTACTTCGACTTGCCGCGCGACACGGTGCTCCACGGCCGGATTCAGACGGTCGACTCCAAGTTCCTGGGCAATCGGCCGGTGACCGTGCTCAAGGGCAGCGAAGAAGCGGGCTTCAGTTTGGCCAACACGCGAGGCGTTGATCCGAACTTCCCCGCTGGTCAAACAACCGAACAGATAGTCAAGACGATCGCAACGGCCGCGGGGGTTGCAAAAGTAGCCACCCCAGTCACTCCGATCCAGACCTTCGACAAAGTTCACATCCAAGCGAGCGACGCATGGGCCATGCTTCAAGACTTCGCAGAGCGCAACGACGCGGAGCTGCTGGTCCAGGACGGCAAGCTTTACTTCGGGACCGCGATCGTCGAGGGGGGCCCGCCGAGCGCGCCATCGTCGCTTCTCGATCTACTCGCAGGTGACGACCGGCTGGTGATGGTGGATACCCTTGGCTCAGCGCCGCTCGCCACCTTCGAGCCGAGGACCTTCAAGCTCTTCGAGCCAGGACCCACAGCGACCGATCTGCCTGAGCAAGCCACAGTTGGCGCTTTCGATTTCATCACCGCCGGGCTCCCCGAGATGAGGGCTGGGCAACTCGTTGTGGCCAGCGTCGCCGACTACGACCAACCCTTCGATGCTTTTCGAGTCGCCAACGTGAAGCACACTTTTGGCACCTCGTCTGGCTACACGTGCGCGGGGAGGGCGGTCAAGTTTCTCACCTCAGGTGGCAACCGTGCCCAGACGCAGGCGGGACTCAAAGCCAGCGCTCAGTCTGTCGCCGACATCGTTAGCGGACGTATGCGGAACGGCCAGGTCCTCAACCCGTCGATCGATGTTGGCCGCGTGAAGGACTCGAAGCCTGCCGACCGTGTGGCCAGCATCTATTACAGACAGGAGTTCGCTCCAACTAAAGCGGCGCCCAGCATCGACGTCGATGTCGCGACGACCAATCCGACTCTCATAGACAAGCCCTTGGCCTCGCCCTTCGCCTTCCACGGAGTCGGCCTTGTCGTCCCCGTTTATGAGGGAATGCGTGCGCTGGTTGCCCAGAACCGCTCGTCGCGGCAGGACGCGATCGTGGCTGGGTTCCTATGGGCAAATGAGCCCAAGATGGCGCGCCCGCAAGCGCAGCAGGGTGACTGGTGGCTCTGCCTCCCGACCGACTTCGATAGCCAGGGGCGACCGAAGGGCCAGACGGCCAACGACCTCACAACAGGCACCGGACTGCGCACGGTGGAGGCAACAGGATTCCAGTTAAAAGTCGGACAGCAGACGCTCTCCAACCTCGGAACGCGGCCACCACCAGGCAATAAGGACGAACTGGTGATCCAGCACTCTTCGGGCACGATAGTGAAGATCGCCTCCGGTGGCGACTTCGTGGTGACGAATAGCAATCAAAGCGTCACGCTGACGGTCACTTCATCCGAGCTAAGCGTGAAAGCAGGTTCTGTCACCTTCAAGGTCGGAAGCTCGGGTGTCGAGATCAGCTAATGGGCCAGAAAGTGCTCGTGTCGGGCGCGATCATCCAGTGCATACACGGCGGCCAGATGAAGCTCAGCGGCGGAGACGCTCGGCTCAAGATCACTGCCAATCCAGTGTTGACCTTCGGAATGGAAGCCGGCCTTTCGTTCCAATCTGTGGCGGCCCCACCGCTCTTCCCCGCGCCTTGCACTGCCGTGAGCCCAGGCGGAGCTCCGACTCCATGCGTCACCGGACCTGCGGTTCAAGGCACGTCGACAAAGCTGAGCGTGGGTCAGCTACCAGTACTGATGGCGAACGCGCAAGGACAAACTGTGAGCGGGGCCGGGCCCGGCACCTGGCAAGTGTCCGACTCAGGCCAGACGCTGCTCGAGGCAAGCTGAGCATGGCCACCGAGTCAACCCCTAAGGGCCACCTGCTCGGGAGGAGCCTCGAGCTCGATGCCGGCGACCTGGTGGTGATTCCCGGTCCGCCCCCTTCATTGGCCATGGTCGAAGACGAGGTTGCCCTTCGCCAGGCGATGGTTCTTGCGATACAGACCCAGTTGGGCAGCGATCCGGTGAATGCGCAGTATGGCTTCGATCAGACCGCCATCGGTGTCAGCAACTACGGCTTGCGCACGCGTAAGGACTACATCCGCCTCCAGCTCGTACGCGCCATCGGAAGTGATCGGCGTGTCAAGGACATCAAGGAGATCTACTTCGACGACGACCCTCGCTTTTTCGAGCTCAATCCGGACATCGATCGCGAGACCTACACGCGGAAGGTTCACGCGGAGCGGAATTTCCGGGTGACCGTCGTGATCGAAACGATTGGCGGGAAGGTCGTCGACGCGGGGGTGGTGGCGCTTCTTGGCTGACCAGCCCCAATACGGCGTGACACCCAAAGGGTTCGTGATCAAGGGCCTCGACACGATTTTGAGCGAGCTGCAGGGACGTGCGCGCGAGATGTTCGGCAGCGACGTTGACCTCACCTCCGGAAGCCCATTGCGCAAGCTGCTAGATGCAGTCGCGTGGCAGGGGCACGAACTTTGGTCGGCCATGGAGAAGCAGTACTACGCGAACTTCATCACGACGGCCGAAGGGCCCAGCCTCGACCTCCTTGGTCAAGACCTCGGTCTCACGCGCGGGTACCTGAGCGCGACGGGACAGGTCGTGTGGGCCATCGGAGCTCCCGAGCCGAACCGTACCTACGTGATCCCAGAGGGTGCGATCGTACAGACCACGACTGGGATCGCGTTTCGAACGCTGAGCCACGCAAAGCTCAGCAGTATCGCAATGAGTCAGACCGTGAATGCAGAGGCCATGATTCCCGGCCCTACGGGAAACGTCGGAACCGGCGCAGCTGGAGTCTCCGTGGTCAATCCTGGGTACATCAAGGCATACCTCAACCTGGGAACTGCAACCCTGTCCGTGAACAATCTGCAACCGTTCTCGGGCGGCGACGTGCGCGAGAGCGACAGCGACTATCGCTCCCGGCTCCGAGGCAACCCCAGAAGCCTGTGGACACTCGACCGCGTGGCGGCGACGGTGCGCGACCTACCCGGGGTGCGCGACTGCCGGGTATTCGACCCACTAGGCGGCGTCGATGTGTCGCAGAGCTACTTCAACCTGTTCCGCTTCGGGCAGCGCTCCTTTACAGGCGAGCCTCCACTGGCCTCGCCTTACTACTTCGACATCGTCGTCGCCACACAACCGGGCTGGCCGTGGCACACCGATAGCGGTATTCAGGGCATCTACGAGGAGATCGTCGATGCAATCAAAGAGATGCGTCCCGTTTCCATTTTTCCGAACATCCTCCAGGCCAACCAGGTCGAAGTCGGCCTTCGCGCCACTCTCTTCGTTAGGCCGGGCCACGATCTCGACGACATCCGGCAGCAGATCCTGGTCGAGGTTCGGGATTACGTCTCGAGCCTCGGGCTTGGAACCGCGGTCCTGTACTCGAGCGTGCTCGTTATTGCACGCACCGCGACCGGCGTAGTCGACGTCCAGGACTTGCACCTTCGCCGCTGCCCACCGCAGCTCGCAGCTGTCAATTTTGGCGGGGCGCTGTTCGGACACAGCGTAGAGGCGGCCGTGGGTGAAAACCTCCCGATCAACGCTGACGAGGTTGCCTATTTCAACGTCGATGCGAAGCCAATCGACGTCCAGGTCGTGAATCAATGAAGCTGGCGGCCCTGGACGTGATGAGCGAGGTCTTTACGCGTCCATACGCGCGGGGCCTGGAGCGGATGGATTTGACCTTCGGAGCAACGAACTCGAACGGCACGACGTCGGTCAACAATTACGACTTTCAAGACTACCTGACCTTGTATGGGCGGCCGCCCGAGTCTCCCCGGTATCTAATCGTGCCTTGGTTCTCACCGCCCCGAGACCTCGATGTGACCTTCTTGTTTAGACATGCAGGCCAGGGGTATTCGTCGACAGTCAGCCTTCCGGCTGGGACCAAGCCCGGTCTTTCGATCGCGATTCCATTTCCGAGTGGAATCGATCCTCACCTGAGCGTAATGCCAGATGTCCGGTTAACCCAGTTCCAGCCGGCGCCCGATCCTCCGCTTGGTAACGCGTCCGACAGCTGGTCAATCTTCGTGGTTATGGGCAACATCGCCAAGCTGCTATGGGTGCTCGGTGGTGAAGTCGACAACTTGTCGTGGCACCTCGACGACGTCTCGGCTCAGCGTCACCGATCATCCGCACACACGCTCAGCCTCGACCATCTCGGTGACGACCTGGGTGTGCCTCGCTTCCCACCGACCGCTTACCCGTGGGACGCAGACACCATCGCCCTCTACCACCTGGACGATGTACCACCGCCCTCTCAGGCCCTGACAACCGTGATCGATGCTCGTGACGTCCACGTAACTGGCAGTGGCCACCCAGGCACACCCAAAAACGTTACGCCGGGCCAGCCAGGTCGATTCCGCCGCTCGTTTCGCTTCTTGACTGCGGGCGGCGGCTCATATGTCTCGGTGCCGTCGGCGACCGACCTCGCGACCATCGGTGCCGCCGGCTCCGACTTCACGGTCGAGGCCTTCATCCGTCCGGACCGGCCGGCTACGCCGCCCATCGCTGCGCCGCCACCCGGATGCATTCTCGCCAAGAAGGCCCAGCTCAACAACAAGGTCAAGGGGTGGGCACTTGCCGTCGGTAGCTTCCAAGGTGTCCCGGGCAACGTGCGGTTCTCCATTGCCGACGGTTCGAACTACCTAGAGCTGTTCGCTGGCCTCACCGTTGCGGATGGCCGCTACCACCATGTGGCGGGCATCCTGGAGAGAAGGACAGGCTTCTCGCTTGTCCGGCTTCTGGTTGACGGCAACGAGGTTGCCCGGCTCGCAGCGCCTGGCTTTGGCGTGGTTAGCAACCATCCCGTACCGTTGCGCATCGGTCTCGGCAAAGAGATGGTCGCGGGAGTCGCCACCGATGCGCAATTTCTTGGCCTCATCGACGAGGTCCGTATTTCACGTGTGGCACGTGGGAGTTTCGACCCGGTCCTCAATGGCGAGGGCGACGCTGCATATAGGCCCAGGCTCGGGATCTTCGAGCGATGGACGCTGCCGACGCCGACTGCGATCAAGACTGCGGTCAACGAGCTGGTTCAGATCGGCGGTCAGGCTGACTCCTTCATCGTCGACGAGCAGCAGAACGTGCTGGTCGTTGGCTCGCAACTCATGCGGGTGCTTCCCGCTGAGCTGAAGCCCGAACAGTCGATCTCAGCCGACGGCCGGCTCGGGGCCCCGGAAGCTGGAGTCGTCGGCGTAGCCGGAGACATCGATTTCGACCCAGCGTGGCTGGTCAAGTTCACCGATCCCGCAGTCAGCTACGGCGGACATTCGGCGTGGTCGCAAATGCAAGGGAGCGTCCGCGACGCGCTGGCCGAGCTCGTCTCCCATGTCGGACCTACCGTCACCATCCTGGCGGGATACGAACCCGGTGCGACCGGCCTGTTTGCCGAGGGCCGGGCCCTGCTGATCGAGCACGGAACGATGGCGCCGGGGGCCTTTGCGGCCTGGGCGCATGTCTCAGGGTTCGACTATGTCCGGCTGGAGGCTCGGGGAGCGACCTATGTCGCGCAGGCTCGACACGAAGTCTTTCGCATCGACGTCACGGCTAGCGCACAGGCACCTGCACTGACCGATGCCGGCGAGGGTGATTCGCTGGCGGTGAGCCTGACTCCCAAGCCTCCTCGGGACTCCGAGGTTCACTGGTCGCTGACTCGCTGCGGTCCAGGAGCGGCTCATTTTGCAGGCGACGATCCCCATAACGCACCAGGAGATCCGACCCATGACGGCAGCCAGACTCTCTACGCCGACGCGGCGGGCGATATCGCCCTCCAGGTCGAGGTTACCCGCACCCAGGCGGACGGTGCTGTGAGCACGGGCAGAGGCAACCGGATGCTGCGGCTCGGCATCAAGGACACCGCTCTTACAATCAGTCACTCAATCAGTCGGGACGGCGCGCGGGACCAGCCCGAGGCCACAGCCAGTCCGACTGCCACCTACTTCGACGAGACGTACCTGGTAACCAGGTACGAGGATCTCGTCTCTCCAGCGAAGCCGATCGACTACGGAACCGACCTCATGCATCGCCGTATGCAGCGTGCGACTTCCGAGCGGCTTGAGCAGCTGCTCGGAATACTACCGGCGCTCCCGGCGACCCTGATCGTGGAGCGAGCCTTTGACCCAGCTGCGGTCCAAGGCAGTGGCCATCAGCAGGGACGCTCGCTTGTGCTGCGACACTCGTCGCTGCCGTCGCGGGCGTTGGCCGCTCGTGCTTTCTCGGCCGGCTTCGACTTCGTCAGAGTCCAGACTTTGCCTGGGGGCGTCGTCGTCGTCTATGTGTCAGTCGCCCCGGCGGAGCTGTTGGCCGTGAGCGGACCGGCCCAGGTCGTGGTCGGCGACGACCTTACTCCCGCAGACCTTTCAGTTCAGCCGCAGGCGCGACCCGCTGGCGGCTGCTTTCTTCCGGCCGGGGACAAGGCGTACGTCGCCGAGAGAGGAAGCCACCGCGTGACGGAGCTGCTGGTGACGGGCGCCCAGAACGCCATTCCTCGTTTGACTGTCAGTCGTTCTGCCTGGGTTGGCATCGAACCCACGGCGATCTGCGCCACAGCCGCCGCAGTCTACGTTGCCAATCGCCTGTCCAGTTCGATCACAGTTCTCAATCCCACTGCAGGCGGTCAACTTCCCGTGGTCACCACCATCACTTCTGATCCGCAGCCGAGCTCGATCGTGACCGACGGGACGGCGATCTACGTAGCATCCGCGAACCCTCCTCCCGGTGCGAACGCAACGGTGAAGAGATACCTGACCAGCAACAACACGCTGACTGCAACCTTTAACCTGCTTGCGGGGCGTCAGCCGCTTGCTCTTGCCATATCTGGGGGCAAGGTCTTCGTTACGCATTCCCCGGCCGGTCCGGCGGGTCCCGGCGCGTTCGACATTCTAAATGCGGCCAACTTAGCTCCTATGACAGCCACGATCACGACGGGTCAAGCACCTGTGTCGGCCGTGGTCACCGCTAATCGATTGTTCGTGGGCTGCCGAGACGCGGGCGAAGTCCAAGTCTTCGCCACCACCCCACCCTATGCCCAGGTAGTAGGGGTGCCCATTCCCCCGCCATACCAACCGCTGTCACTCGCGCCGAGCGGTGACGCGAAATATGTATACGTTGCAGTCGGGCCGGCTGTGCCTATGGGCGGTGCCGGCAGGGTCCACATCATTGCCGCTACCCCCGCGCCTGGGTTGCCGAGCTTGCTGAGCCACTACGTCTCAACTGGAGCTGACCCTTCGTTCGTAGTGACGACACCGCCCCCGAGCGGGGCGGGACAGCCGCCGTTGTACAACCCGGCCCTCGCCATCGTATCTCAGGAGGCCGACAACATCGCGATCGTCGACCCGGGGCCGCTTTCGTTGCCAGGCGGTGGAAAGCCACCCGAGGTCGCAGAGATGGTGCCGCTCGGCACAGGCGCCGGGGAGCGCCTGCAATGGGCGGTTGACAGCCTAGGACCGGGACAGGCAGATCTTAGCTCGACGAGCAGACCGCACGTCTCAATCCGGACTGCGGGCCGGCAACCGGGCTGGGTGTCTTTGCGCGTGGTTATGGCCATGACCAACATGCTCGATCCCTACAACTTCGAGTTGCGATTGAAGCCATCGCTTGAGGTTCCGCAGACCCGTATCGAGAAGAGCCAGTACGACGTCGTTATGAACGTGCTCAACTCGTTCCATCCGATCGGCGTAGAAGTGAGAACGGGCCGTCTACGGCAGTATGTCGCCGAGCTCGGAGAAGGCTTGACCGACTTGTTGCCCGGCTACACGTTCCCCGTATTCCGAACACCACGGTTGCCCCAGCTGCCGTCAACTGACCCCTAGGAGAGATTAGACCATGGCCATTTACACCCAGCGCAAGTTCAAGCACAGCGACTGGATAGACAACTACGACCGAGTTAAGGCGGGGGGGCCTGACGGCTTCAACGATCATTTCCATGCGATCGAGGTCGACCTGGACAGCATCGCCGACTCATTCGCGAGCCTTGGGGCGACTGTTGCCGCCCCGGTCACGATAGGCCTGCCACCGATCCTGTATCAGTTTCAGAACCAGCTGACGTGGAGCGCCATTCGGTTCGGATATCCGGCCGGCGTGAATCCAATGGGCGATGGAACATTCGCGACGATGACTGCGTCGGCCGGCGTTACGGAGGCTTGGGGAGCCGTTCCCTTGAGCCTGCCGAACGGGGTCAAGATGACGAACTTGGCGGTGCTGGGTTCCAGCCCTAGCGGGACGATGAAGACCGAACTGTACGAGGAGCAGCACAGCAACGGCGCCACGAACAGCCTGGCGACCGTACCGGGCTTCACACCGTTTCCGCTCGTTGCCAAACCGGTCTTCGCGGGGGCGGTCAACCTCTATTACCTGGTCGCATACATCCAGAACGTGACGGTGGGTGACACGCCGCTGCTGCGGGGCTTTTCGATCACCTACGAGCCCGCATAGGTGCAGATATCCACGAAGGTGAAGGAGATCGAGCGATGACGCTGAACCCGAATCCGATGCCGACGACACCGTGCATGGAGCCTTCGAGCCAGCCAAACCTGGGAGGCGCCTGCTGCCTCCGCATGACGCTCCTTTGCCAAACGCTGCAACAGTCGGCGTTCCCCGTCAAGAACATGGCCGACATGTACACGTACGCACACGCGCACAACAACCCTCAGGAGCCGGCGGGCCTTTGGGCCATAGACCCCGATGCGATGGCATTTACATTGAACGATCAAGACCCGCATGACTCACTGAACAAGCCAAGCGCCACGTACTGCTACCGGACTCACATCTACGGGAGTCAGAACCAGACTGCGGCGAACACGGAACTCCAGCAGTCACTTGATGACTACAACATGCTCGTCTGCACACTTCGCTCAGGCGGGTATGACTGGGTTGCCGTGAGCGGCTATCAGACTCTGAACGGCCAGCTCATAGGTTTCTACGTAGATGACCCAACTCCCGCGAGCGGTCAGTACAACCAGTGGAACAACATCGCTTGGTGGAACTCGCACTGGAAACCGGTGGTTGCGCAGAGCCTTAAATGGGGCGGAAACTACGTGATCGTCAGGGATGACGGCGCCAAGAAACCACGTCGGACCCGGATAACCAAAGCCGTCACGCGACCGAGGAGCCCCCGCTCCTCCTCCGGTGACTTGATCAATCCTGCGCAGGCCGGGAAGCTGGCGATTGACGGTGCGCGGCGCGACCACCTCGATCTGGTCCCAGAATACGCAAACGCGCTCAACATCGGCACACCGGGGACGCCGACCCTCGTCCACGACGCAATCAACGGGGCAAGCTATTGCTACCTGGTGCCGCTGGTCGCACCCGGTGGCGACCCGAATGGCGACCTGGCCAGGACGCCCGTTCTTGGGGCGATCGTCATAGATGCGCGATCAGGCGAGGTCATGACCGCCTTCGCCAGCGCCCAACCCGCGCCGCTGTTCGGGGTCTCTGCCGACGACACGCATAAGAAGCTGGCGTCAGAAGGCTTTCCGTTTGCCGGTGATCAAGGTAATAAGGTGATCGTGCCGGCAAGCACTATCCTGGTCAATCCGACGCTCATATACGTACCGACCCCGGAGTCGAATGTGTTCCAACCGTACTTCCAAGCGATGTCGGGGGCGTTTATCGCATACGTGAGCGCATCGACGGGCAACGTCACGGGGACGTTGGGGCCGACGGGCAACCTCGTTCTGGGTGGATAAGTGGACAGATGAGTCGCACCTCACCATCAACTCCTCCGATGTGAGAAGCCTGGAGCGCTGCCAACCTTTCCTCAACAGCAGCTGACGTGCCTGCATTGCAGCGCACTATCAGAATCCCCATCACGATCCGTTGCGTGGCGATAGACGCACTCGATGGGGATAAGTTCGGCACCGGTTTGGAATCGGCAATGATCGTTGTGTTCAGAGAGTTGTCGAGCCGGCTAGCCCTGAACCCTCCCCTTCCGACCCTAGTCCTTCAGGCTGCAAAGCTAGTCGGGGAAGGGGCTGAAGCAGGTGACGCTATGCCTCTGCTAGCCCGGGTGGACTCGACGATAGAGCGCGTTGCGGCCCAGTACCTCCCCACGGCTCGGCAGAGTCTTCTGGCCGCGCAGCGCACTCTCGCTCCCTCCGCTTTAGCAGCACCGCCGCCACCACCTCAAACCACTGGCGAGTGGCTCGACGTCGACTCTCATGAGCAGGCGGTTCAGGAGTACCGCAAAGCTGAGCAGAGGGGCGAAATCGTGACGCCGAGCAGTCGGTACCAGGGGGTTCTGTACCGCATCCGCGGGGCGGTCGGCGTCACCGTGCTTCGATTCCCAACGCGCGAGCTGATTTTGCAGGGCGAGTTCGAAAACGTATATCGCTACGGGCTCGGTCCCGACAACAAGCCGGCTCGTATCGCGCTGGAGCTGTCGTCCAGCCTCGACTACGAGATCAACTTCTATTGCCAGCGCGAAGGCCAGGCCCGGACCAGAGCTAGCATCGCCCGCTTCTTCGAGCCGGCTTCGCGCGAGATCCTGACCCCCCGTCGCAAGCAATTCGGCGATAGGTTCAATGTTGCCGTGCAGGTAGGGTCCGAATTGCTCGGCGACGCCTACTTGAAGGACCAGGCCGACAAGGTCGCCTTCGCGGTCATCAAAGCAGGCAACCAACCAGTGATCGCGGGTCTCCCGGTTTCCATTCCCAACGACCTTAGCGCGGATCTCATTGTCCTGAAGCCTGTCACAGGACTGCAGGCGACGGTAGAAGTCGACGTGGCTATTCAGGTGCCTGGTGGCGAAGCAGGTCGACCCGATATTGCTCAGTGCGAGGATGCAGTAGAGCCGGAATTGGCGGCAGGTACCACGCGGGTGACCTATAGCTGCGAGCCGTTTTGCGGGGAACCATCCGTGTTTAAGCTCGGCTCTTGGGGCCTAAAGATATTCAGGCAGATCGAGCTGATCGCCAAAGAGCTAGGCCTGGAACCTTGTCCCTACGCAGGACAATTCACCCTGGTCGCGGCAAGTGCCATAGGGCTCCATGCTCTGCGCGTGGCGAGAAGGCCGACCGAGGAGCTGGGCCAGACCCGCGCCACACCCGCCGGCGAAGGCAACCTCGGGACGCTTGACCTCAACTTCGTCGAATCACAACAGATCCAGGATCTGCGGAGGCTGGCGGCGGTCGTGCCCAAGATGAGCATTCTCTACTCCGACGTGCAGCACTACATGGAGTTTCTGGGCGGTGCCTGGGGCTATGACTTCGTACAGAAATTCAACGAGCGTTTCCAGGGCTCGATCCGCCTGATTTTCAAAATGGCGTGCCAGGTGATCTTCCTTCAGCTCCTCAATGCGAGCCGCAGGGCGATCGAGGATCGCCAGAACGACGACTACGGAAAACGTTTTCAGATTGCAATCCTCCCTCAACTGATGTCGATCTACGAGCTCGAGATGCTCGTCGACATGATCCACTTCCAACAAATGAGCGATGACCAGGAAGGCGGATGGACGTTTGAAGAATACGGAGGGGGCTTGACTTCGCCCGACGCCTGGCGAAATAGTGCCGACGACTTCACCAGGTCGCTGACCTCACCTCCAACGACCTCCGGGATCCAGGGGGCAGATCAGCCGCAGATGCTAAAGGTTCAAGGCCAGTGGCTCGTCCGGGATCGCGCCGGCCGTGTTTGGGATGAGCAGTCACTCACGATGGCGATCAAGCTGCGAAGGGGATTCGCGGAGACGGTCGATCCATTGATCAAACAAGTCGAGGACCTTCCTGACTTTATCGCTGACATGGGCGAGAACCAACAGGACGTCAAGGGTGCGGTCACGCGGCTGCTTTCGCGCATGCACGAGAAGAATCTAGAAATAAAGGACAAGGCTGAGGCCGACCCAGAGTTTGGGTTCAACTTGACCAAAGTGACGCGCCGGCTGGACGGAATCCACGGGCTTGCTGACAGAGCGGTTGCAGATGCTTTCGGAGGGGACCTCTGGTATCAACAAACCCGGGATGACCTGATCTCGGTCACGGGCGGTAAGCAAGCAATGCTGGCGGTCTTAGAGTTCTCGGGGATCGTCATCCTTTGCATCTTTTGCTCTCCCCTCGCAATTGCCGTTGGCATTGCCACGGCTGGCTACCACTACGCAGAGGCCAGCGAGAGGAAGGAGGTTTACCAGTCACTCATCGATCCCGAGCTCGTGCTCCAGTATGCACAAGTCGAGGCAGACCTCTTCGCGGCCAGATTAGGTTTGCTCCTTTCTTTCCTGCCCTTGGGCTTTGAAGTCGGTGGGGTGGCGCGACAGGCGTTCCGCTTGTTCGCGACAGAAGGCGTGACTGTAGCCGAGGCGGTGGCCACGGCAGGCCGCGAAGCGGTGGTCGAGAGCGCGGAACAAGTCGCTGCGAACCTGCTAACGGTGGTGGAGCGCGGTCTCGCACAAGAACTCGTTCGTCAGGGAGCAGTAGCCCTGCTCGTAACGAAAGTTCTCGAGACGTCCTTAAAACCAGTCATCGATGGTTTGATCCAGCGCTATGGCGAGGTAGGCCCAATAGGCGGTCTTGACGAAGCAATTGCGGACCTGATCGAGCAGGAGAGATCCACTATGCCACCTACCCAGGGAGGACGCTGATGCCGATCGAGGTGAGTTTCGGAGGGCAACTCGAGAGACCGATCGAAATCGGCCCACTGCTGGAGAAGGCGGTCGACAGCAAACGGCTCCGCACGCTTCTTGTCGAACGAGGTGGGCTCTCACCCGAAGAGGCCGCCAGCCGCGTTGAGGAGCTGGTTGCAGTCAGGTTGGAGGGAGCCGGTAGGTCGGTGATCGCCCAGATGCGGGATCGCTTACTCGAGGTTTTCGAACTGCGCAAGCAGGTTACGCGAGAGTACGGCAATCTCGCCGAGCACCTTCGCGGGCAGATCACGGCCGAACAGCTGACGGCGGACAGGACACTCTTTACGGACCTGTTCAAACGCCTGGACGACAAGCTCGGCGAGCTAACTCAGCGCAACCTGAATGCGGACATCGACAAGACAAAGGTCCTCAGTGTTGACAGGCTTCTCGCCAAGCTCTCGGAGGCCGAACATCGACCTCCAACGCAAGCCGACATCCAATACTACGAACGCGTCGGGCTCAGTGTCTTGCGGGACGACGCTCATGGCACACGCGCCACGGTCGCGCGCCAGCTCTTACGAGCGTACGAGGAGGGAGGCCTGTCGGACGCGCAGCTGGCCGAGTTAATTACCCGAGACAACGACCGGCTAGCGGTAGAAGCTCTCCACGAACGCAACATGAGGGCGAGGGTCAACTTAGGCGCACGTTTCGAGGACATCGAGGAACCTTATCGGTTGCTGCCGGAGCAGGTCCTCGCGCGGCATGAGCTTCGCGCTTCGATACTGGAGATGCTGCCGAAGGGTTCCCGCGTGAGGCTCCAGGAACTCCCGGCGACGCCTGAATTCATCGCTCAAGCGGTCGCGGCCAGCCGGGAGAATGAGCCATTCACCATGGATGTAGAGTTCTGGATAGAAGTTCCAGGCATCGGTGAGTTCAACCCCGATGGGATCCTGTTCCAGAAGGAGGGTACCTTCACCTTCCTCGAAAGAAAGCAGGTGCTCACAACCTGGAATCAATCACGCCTCAACGCTCCCGAGGAGATCAGCGTCATGTTGAGACGACATCTCGAGATTGCGCGTGCACTCAAAGACACACCTTTCAAGGGATGGGACTACTCGACTAACCTTCAAGAGCTTGACAACCTGATCGCCGAGCAGATCGGCGCTCTCCATGAGCCGGATGCGAGCCAATTCCTCCATGTTGCTTCGGGCGGCCATTTGCCTCCCGAGATGCTCGCTGGCACATCGACTGCGACGCAAGCCGCCGGTGGCCAGTTGATCCCAGCTCCGGCCACAGTCGCGCCGCCGCCGCTGGGCCCTGGAAATGTACCGGACCCTGCGCAACAAGGTGTCATTCAAGAACAATTCATCGCACAAACACCCCCCAAGACATTTCGCCAAGTACTGGACAGCGTTGATCTGACTGGGGCCTCGCCGGCCCAGTTGGCAGAACTAACCGCAGGATGGCGAAATTACAAAGGCGGCAGCCTGAGGACAGAGGCCGACTACTTGAGGTACCGGTGGGGGATGAGAACAGGCCAAATCCAGCCAGCCAGCGGTGGAGGCCTAACCTACTACTCGGAGGCGGGTCGAATCGCTGAAAAGATCTGGAGCCTCGGACTCCAAACCCGTCCCAACCGCAATGTCTATTCAGTTGAGATCGTGGACCCCGTGACACATGGGAGCAGGACGGTTAACGTTCAACCCGACTTCATGCCTTCGGGGGTTCGGACAGCGGATGAATACTTCCGGACCGCAGATTCGCCTCAAGAGGCCATTGTCATTGGGGATTCAAAGTACAAATGGGACGATGTCAACCTGACCATCGACGATCAAATCCGCGGGATGTTGACGCTCGCCCGTAACAATGGCAAGCCATTCGTTTTTCTCGTCAAGTCGGGAGGTGACGTTTCGGCTGGCATACGGTCCTACTGCGCGGAAAACGGGGTCGAGTTCTACGTTGTGCAAGACCAAACGGGAAGGGTCCGCTAAATCTGAGATGAGGAACAACGGCGCTCGTGGCCGAAAGGCTGATAGGGGTGACTACCCCCAGCGGCCACGGTTGAGACCGCTTCGTACAGCAACACCGGTGGCGAACGGTGCTAATTGGCGACTCTCAACGAGACTCAGCGAATACAACATGGACGTTTCGAACGGGGCTGCAGGCGGCTGTTAACCGCAAGGTTCAGGGTTCGAATGCTGGTCCGGAGCCAAATCCGTTTGAAAGCTCGGCTCAAGGACGACAAAAAGCCTTCGGCTGATTCTTGACACTCCCTTGCCTGAGGGAGATCTTAAGTGCGGCCCAAGAAGCGATCGCCAGCTCACTAGTGGCTACGGCAGGTGCTACATCTCGGGCCGCAAACCTAAGACAATGAGCGCATGCCGAACCAGGTTTTCGAAGCGGCGCGCACAATCATGGCGGTACGTGAGTATCAGGACAAAGGGGTGCCGGAGGAAGCGATCAGACGGATCGTCGAGGCGGCCCACCTTACGGCGAGCGCAGCCAACCGCCAGCCCTGGCACTTCGTGCTGGTCCGCGAGCGCGAGGCACTCCGCAAGCTCGGGTCGCTGGTCCGGACCGGTCCGTACACAGCGAACGCCGCCGCAGCGGTGATCGTCGCTTATGAGAAAGGCAGCAAGTCGGGAGTCTCCGACGCGAGCCGCGCCATCCAGTCGATGATGCTGGTGGCCTGGGGCGACGGCGTCGGCTCGAACTGGACGGGTCTCACGGGCCTGGAGAACGTGCGACAGGAGTTCGGGCTGCCCGACACGTACGACGTTCTGGCCGTCATCCCGTTCGGTTATCCGAAACGAAAGGTGATTGGCAAGAAAAAGCGCAACCCGTTCGATCAGGTGGTGTCAGCGGAGCGCTTCGGCAGCCCCCTGGGGTAGACGAGCCGCCGTTTGGTCTGTGACTTGAGCTGTGGCTGCGTGTTTGAAGCGTCGGGTTTGAAACGTAAGCCGTAACCAGGGCTTCTGCGCATCTTTAGGGAGTAGGTCGGCCACGTGAGACCTTCATACAGCAACGCCGGCGCCAAACCGTGGCAAGCGGCGACAGTCGGCGGCACCCAGCGAATTCAGACCGCCATTTTCTCGGGTTGGGCTCCCCACTAGTTCAGGTAGGCCATCGCTGCGAGATGACCGAAACAGGGTAATGGCACGCGTCCGGTTTCCTACGGTCCTGAGGGCAAGGTTGCTGCTTTTGTTACGGCCGATTGGCGACAGTGATCCTGTCAGGCGGAAGGGGTGCCGTCGCAAGACCGCCCCTTCGGCTTGGCCCGGTGATTTCATCGCAAAGGAGGCGATCATGGAGTGCGACATATGCGGCCAGGACGTCGAGAACTCAGAAGATCTACAGAAGCACAAGGAGCAAGCGCACGTTACGGGCGTGGGTGACGGCCTCGAGAGGCCGGACCTAGTCGGGGACACTCCGGAAGAGTCCGCGGCAAGCGCAATCCCAACGACGTCGCATTAGCGACCTACCGAAAGTTCGCCGAGGCGCCCAGGAGGTGTCGAGATGATCCACACGTTGCTTGTACTTGCGGTCATTCTCTTTGTGCTGTGGTTGCTATTCCATGCGACCGCGGGCCTGGTCAATCTGATCTGGATAGCAATCATCGTATTGGTCGTGCTCTGGCTGTTCGGTTTCGTCCGCGGCCGCTCGGCGCGCTAAGAATTTCACAGGAGGTCTGTATGAAAGACCAGGTTCGTGGCAAAGCGGAAGAGATAAAGGGCAAGGTCACCGGCGACCGCGGCGAGGAGATGAAAGGCAAGGCGAGGCAAGCGGTGGGGAACGTCAAGCGCACCGTCCGTGACGTCAAAGAGGACGTACGCCAGGAGGCCAATCGAAACCGGACCTCACGGTAGGGAAGGACCATCGCCTGGACCATCGAGCCCGCCTTGATCTCCTGATCGAAGTTGCGCCGCCCCAGGCCATAGGGCGAAGAATGATCCTGCATGGCGTTCGGGTTCATCGCTGCCTACACGGTGCTCGTCGCGATTGCTTCGTTTATCGAAGTGCCGATTCAGGGATAGTGGTTCAGAACGACAACACGGTTTGGTTCGTCGAGAACTCGGGCCATCACGTTTCGCGTTTGGACGTGAGGTCAAGCTAGTTTCCCAAGCAGGCGGTGACTTCGACGAGTACAGTCCGATTCGAGCGTTGATGGAATTGACCTCGAGTCCACACATCGCAATCCTGACTCGTGAATACCCGCCCGAGGTATACGGCGGTGCCGGCACTGCGGTCGAATACCTCACGCGCGAACTGCGCCACCTGACAGAGGTATCGGTTCATTGCTGGGGAGCGCCGCGGACAGAGCCTGGCGTGACGAGCCATCAGCCGTGGACTGCGTTGTCGGAACCGAAGCCAGAGTCGACCACGCTTCAGGCGATCTCGATCAATCTCGCGATGGCGGCAGCGGTCAAGGGCGCCGATCTCGTCCACAGCCATACTTGGTACGCGAATCTCGGTGGCCACTTCGCCAAGCTCATGTGGTCGATTCCACACGTCATGACCATCCACAGCCTCGAGCCGCTCAGACCCTGGAAGGCCGAGCAGCTCGGCGGAGGTTACGCTCTGTCGATGTTCTGCGAACGCACCGCGATCGAAGGCGCAGACGCAGTGATCGCCGTCTCGCACGGGGTTCGTCAGGACGTGCTGGACTGTTATCCCACGGTCAACCCGGACCGCATCCACGTAATTCACAACGGGATCGATCCCGAGATCTACAGGCCTCAACCATCCCCCGAGACATTGACGCGCTTTGGCATCGACCCGAACCGACCGTTTGTCCTATTCAACGGCCGGATCACGAGGCAGAAAGGCCTGACGCTGCTTCTGGCCGCAGCCCTCAAACTCGATCGGCAACATCAGGTGGTGATCGTGGCCAGCAGTCCGGATACGCCCGAAATCGCCGCCGAGGTGGCGGCTCTTGCCGGCCGCGTGTCCGCCGAGCGAGGCAACCTCGTCTGGATCGACCACTTCATAGAGCGTGAGGACCTGATTCACCTTCACTCGCACGCTGCGGTGTTTGTCTGCCCGTCGATATACGAGCCTTTTGGCCTGGTGATCCTGGAAGCAATGGCATGCGAGACGCCGGTCGTCGCGTCGCGCGTGGGCGGAATCCCAGAGATCGTGGTCGAGGGTGAGACGGGCTACCTGGTGGATTTCGATCCGGCTGACCTCGATGGGTTTACGAATGTGCTGGCCAACCGCATCGACAAGCTTCTAACAGACCCGACCTTGGCAGCAAGGATGGGCAAGGCAGGACGCCAGCGGGTCCTACGTCACTTTGGCTGGCCGGCCATCGCATCTAAGACCGTCCAGCTTTATAAGACGCTCGGGGCTTGAGCGCGCGCTCGGAAGGCCGCTGATCACCTGACGCCACACCTCTAATATCTGGCGTGCCGTGACACGCGGAGGCCCGCCGTATTCGGCAACCACCCGGTCCAAGCCATTTGGCCTGTCAATCGCTGGGGTCGCCTGACCATAATGGCCCTGCCCACGCCCGCTGCCGTCACACGCGCGGCGCAACGCCCGCGCCCGCTCACTAGTCTCCGGGCGGCACTTCCAGTCTGGACCGTGGCGATTCGGGCCGTAAGCCGCCACAAAGCTTTAGCGCTAGCTCAAGGCCTCGCGATGGCGCTGGCATTGGCGGTCCCGCTGAGCTTGCGCCTGGTCGCAGATGGGTCCGCGCAGGCTGGCTATCAATCCGTGCTTGGCGCCCGAGGCGGGAGCTCAATCGTGATCATCGAAGCCGCGGGCGTTGCGAGTCCAGCTGGCTTTGCTGACTTTCAGCAGCGGACTGGTCAATTGGTAAGCGGACAGCTTGGTGCTGACCTGAGGCTGCTGACGACCTACGCACGGGCCGGCACCTTCCGGATCAACACCGTGGGCGGCAAAGCATCCACCGGGGATGCCAATCTGACGGCGGCCAACTACCCGGACATTCGCGCCCACGTCGCCCTCGTGAGCGGCGTGTGGCCCGATGGCAACGGGGTCCAGAGTCCGATCCCAGTAACTATGTCAGCGTCCGGTGCGGTGCAAGCCGGCTTGGCCGTTGGCGACATCGCCTGCCTCGGCACGTTGACGACCCCGTCGGATCGGTCCTGGTGTACGAGGCTGATTGGCACCTGGCAGCCAGTGAGACCGAGCGATGCCTATTGGCAGGGTGGTCCGAGCAACACTGACCTGACCCCTTCCGCCGCGGATTACTACCAGCTCCTCGCTGCCGCCAACCGCGCGGCCGGTGACGTGAGGTTTCGCGCGGGACGCGTTTACCAACCGGATCTGGCGCGATTATCGGTGGCCGGCGCGCAGGGCTTCGTCAATGGGCTGACGCAGCTGAGGGGACAGGTCGAAATCCAGCAGGGGGGCACCGTCCTCACCTCGCTCGATCACACGATCCAGGCATTCCTGGATCGGACACGCGTCAACCGGTTCCCGGTCGACCTGGTCGCAGCCAGCCTTCTGCTGGTCGTGGTCTATGCGCTGGCGCTGTTGAGTCAGAACTACCTCGACGCTCAACTCCCGCAGTCGCTGCTCTGGAGGACCCGCGGGTGGCGCCGCGAGCGTCTTGGCGGATTCTTGCTGGTGCAGATGGCCATCCTGCTGGTGCCGGCGTTGCTGCTGGCGGTGGGCGTCGCGCTCGCAGGTGCATGGCTTCTTCTAAGCGGTGAGACCGGGACTTCGGAAGGCGTCACTCTGAGTGCGGCGGGCCTCGTCGCTCCAGGCCTCGCGGTGGGCCTAGCCCTCCTCATGATCGTTGAAACCGCCTTGGTGATCAGGTTCAGCCGTCGCACCCTGCTGGAAATGCGGAGAGCGATGGCGCGGCCCTCCTCGGTGGCCTGGTGGCGCTGGCGAAATCTGGACCTGGCGCTCGCATTGCTTGCAATTCCACTTCTGGGCGAGGCCCAGCTTCGTTCCCAAGTGGCGGTTCGCAATGCGTCATCGGCTCAGGACCTGATCGGCCTGGGGCTCCCCGTCGCCGCCATGGCTCTACTCGCGCTGGCCGCCCTGCGCCTGCTGCCATTGTTCGCGCGCGCTTGTCGCGTCGTTCCCAACAACCTTGCGGCCCGGCTCAGCGGCTTGAGGATGGCGCGCCAACCGACTGAGCACGCCGGCCTCGCCTTGCTGCTCGCGCTGGCTGTGGCAATCGGTGCCTTCGCAAGCGTCTATTCGGCGACTGAGCGCCAGAACATCGTCGATCGGGTTGCGTACAACGTTGGCGCCGACATCCTGGTTCGTTACGACGACCGCACGCCACGTGACGCGATGGCCAATGACCTTGCAAAGATCGAACACGTAGCGTCGTCGACGCAGGTGCTTCGGCAGAAGCTGTACGTGGGCGGCAATTCGGCCGCCATCACGGCACTCGGCGTCGATCCAAAAAGTTTCCTGGCCACCGCATGGACCAGAGACCGACTTTCGAGCCCGGCTTTGAGCCAGTCGCTCGCCCGATTGGCCACGCCCAATTCCGGTGGACCGATCCCGGTCCTGATGTCGCAAGCGACCATGTCGAGGCTTGGGATCAAGACCGGCTCGGACATGTACTTGTACATCGGCAGCCGCGGCTCCAGGGCCACCGTGGTCGGTGCGTTGGACTATGTACCGACGCTGTATCCCGGCACCGAGGACTTCCTCGTCATGGCGCTCGACCAGGCCATGGCTGTGGCTTCCGGCAATGGGAGCTTCAGTGTCACACCCAATGAGCTTTGGCTGAACGTCGGCGGCGACCACCGCGCCGCAACGGCCGCATTTCTGCGCGACCCCAGCGTTGCCTTCGTACAGGATCGTGCAGCCGACCAATCGAACGCGCTGAGCGATCCACTCTTTCTCGAGCTTCAGGCCAACCTGGCGATCGGCTTCGTTACTGCATTGGCGCTCGCTGCTCTTGGATTTACGGTGCATTTCCTTATGGCCGCTCGAAGACGCTTGTCCGAGCACGCCATCCTGGAGGCGAATGGACTGGACCCGGCCGTGGTTCGGACTGGGATATCGATCGAGCAGCTGATTGTTGTGGTGTTCGCTCTCGCGGTCGGCTGCGGGCTGGCTGTGACCCTGGTCGTGTGGCTGCTGCCGTCATTGCAGTTGGGCAGCAACGCTTCAGACCTGACCCCACCGACCATCCTCCGGGCAGACTGGCTCGCTCTGGGAATCGGCGCCCTTGTCACGCTGCTCGTCGCCGGGGCCCTCGCCTGGGCCATTCGTCGGTCCGGTACCGCAGTCGATACCGTTGAAGAGTTGAGGCGCCTCGGGTGAGAGAGCCGATCGTCGAATGCGAAGGTCTCGTCCATATCTACCGCACGGCGGAAGTCGAGGTCGTTGCCTTACAGGGCCTGGATCTTCGGGTCGAGCCCGGAGAGGTCGTGGCGATCGTCGGCCGCAGCGGGAGCGGCAAGACCACCTTGATGAACGTGATCGCGGGCGTCGAAGAGCCGACCGCTGGTGTGGCCCGCGTCGGCGGACACGACCTCGCAAGGATGACTGAGCGGGAACGAGAGACCTACCGACAGGGGCTGGTGGGATACGTCCTCCAGCACTCCCAAGCCAACCTGGCCACCGATCTCAACGCGCTGGAGAACGTCCTGCTGCCCATGACCCATCGTTCGATTGAAGAGTCCCGCCAGCGCGCTGCTTTCCTTCTCGAGACGGTGGGTATCGATGAGCTGGCCGCGAGCTACCCAGGCGAGCTGTCGGGCGGAGAGGCCGAGAGGCTGGCAGTCGCGATCGCCATGGCCAACCAGCCGCAGGTGCTGCTCGCGGACGAACCAACGGCGGAGCTCGACAGCGCCACTGCCGACAGCCTGCTCCGAGACCTTCGACAACTGCTTCGCGAATCCGGTTCCGCTGCCGTCATCGTCACTCACGACGCCAAAGTTGAGCGACATGCCGATCGCGTCATCCAGATTCGTGACGGCCGTACGAGCACGCAGACCCGCTGGCTCGAGCAGGCGGGCGAGGTGGTCGCGGACGAGCTCTTGATCATGGATCGTGCGGGTCGCATTCAATTGCCTCGGGCGTACGTGGAGCGCCTTGGCGCTCGAGGGCTCATCCGAGCCCATTTGGAAGGCGACGAGATTCGGTTGCGTCGTGGCGATGAGGAAACCCCCGATGAGTGAACCGGCGATCCGCGCCCGCGGACTGGCCAAGAGCGTGGGAGCCGGGAGCAAGCGGCGGACGATCATCGCAGAGGTCGATGTCGACGCGGCCGAGGGCGAGCTTCTGGTGATCGCAGGCCGCTCCGGGTCCGGCAAGACCACCTTGATGGGGATCCTGGGTGGCCTCGTTGCCCAGGACGAGGGCGAGGTTGCGATTTTCGGCCGCCGCCTGGACCTGTTGGACCCTGCCGGCAGGCGCGCATTCATCCGCCAATCGATCGGCTGGGTCTTCCAGGCCTCGGGCTTATTGGCCATTCTCACTGCCCAAGAGAACGTGGCGCTCGCCCTGAACATGACCGGGCTTTATGGAGAAGAAGCGAACCGCCGCTCAAAGCAAGCGCTTGACTGGGTCGACCTTGGCAATCGCGCCGGCCACCGAGCCAATGAGCTGTCGGGCGGGGAGCAGCAGCGCGTCGCGCTCGCTCGTGCGGTCGTCAAGGAGCCACTGCTGCTGCTGGCAGACGAGCCGACATCGCAGCTCGACACGGAGACCGCGCGCTCGATGATGAGGTTCATCAGAGATGTCGCCGATAGCGGCACGACCGTCCTCGTAGCCACGCATGACGAAACGGCGCGAGACTATGCGGACAAGCTGATTCACCTGGAGGACGGCCGGCTAGTCGACAGCTAGGAAACGCGTTTCGTACAGCAAGTACGTCCACTAACTATGTACGCGGGGCCCATGCCTTGCGATCAGGACATGGCCGGGACTCTAGGCAGCTCCTCGATGGCGGCGTCGATCCGCGACTGGGAAAGCTCGATATCCTCGAGCTTGCCGGCGAAGTACGCGTCGTACGCCGACATGTCGAAATGGCCGTGCCCGGACAGGCCGAAGAGGATGGTCCGCTTCTCACCAGCCTCTCGAGCCGCGGCAGCCTCCTGAGCCACGGCGCGCAATGCGTGCGCCGACTCGGGAGCGGGCAAAAAGCCCTCGCACCGTGCGAACCGCACGGCTTCCGCAAAGCACTCGTTCTGCTTGTACGCGCGAGGCTCGACGATCTTGTGGTCGACCAGCATGCAGAGCGACGGCGCGTCGCCGTGGTAGCGGAGCCCGCCGGAGTGAATCCGATCCGGGATGAAGCTGTGGCCGAGCGTGAACATCTTCACGACCGGTCCCATACCGACTGCGTCGCCGAAGTCATACGCGTAGACCCCGCGCGTGAGCGTCGGACACGCAGCCGGCTCGGCGGCGATGAAACGTGTGTGGGGCATCCGACCCTTCAGCTTGTCGCCGATGAACGGGTACGTCAGGCCGGCGAAGTTGGATCCACCGCCGACGCAGGCGATCACCACGTCCGGGTACTCGCCCGCCATCTCCATCTGCTTCTTGGCCTCGAGGCCCATCACCGTCTGGTGGAGCAGCACGTGGTTGACGACCGAGCCGAGCGAGTACTTCGCGTCGTCGTGGGTGGCGGCGTCTTCGACCGCTTCCGAGATCGCGATGCCGAGACTGCCGGGCGAGTCCGGGTCACCCTTCAAGATGCCGCGCCCGGCGTTGGTGAGATTGGTGGGCGACGCGTAGACCGTCGCGCCCCACGTCTCCATCATCGCCCGGCGATATGGCTTTTGCTCGTATGACACCTTGACCATGTACACGGTGACCTCGAGACCGAACAGCGCGCCCGCAAACGCGAGCGCCGAGCCCCACTGGCCGGCGCCGGTCTCCGTGCACAGCCGCTTCACGCCCTCCTTGGAGTTGTAGTAGGCCTGCGGCACCGCGGTGTTCGGCTTGTGCGAGCCCGCCGGCGAGACGCCCTCGTACTTGAAGTAGATGTGCGCCGGCGTGTCCAGCGCCTTCTCGAGGCGATCGGCCCGATAGAGGGGGCTTGGGCGCCAGATGCGATAGACCTCGCGCACCTGGTCCGGGATCTCGATCCACGGCTCGGCCGAGACCTCCTGCGCGATGATCGCCTGCGGGAAGATCGGCGCCAGGTCGGCCGGGCCCATTGGCTGCAGCGTCTGGGGGTTCAGGTACGGCGCGGGCGGCGCCGGCATGTCGGGCAGGATGTTGTACCAGCGCTCGGGGATGTCGCTCTCGTCGAGAAGGATCTTCTTGGTCAAAGCTCCCAGCCTCCTGAATCCGCTCGGAAGGTGCCCGGCCAGAAAGCGTAGCGCTAGACGGCACCCTTTGGCCGCCAGCGTTGGTGGCGGCCTCGGGCGGCGCCGCCGCGGATCAATTCGAGCCGGGGGCGAGGGCCATCGGTGCGGCCGGAAGGGGGCTTCCTACTCCCGCGCTGAAACTGGACCGGCCACGTCAGCGTGACGTCCTGGTCGGCTGCCGCATGCAGGGTCCACGCAGGGTCGTAAAGGTGCGCCCGGCCCAGCGCGACCAGGTCGGCGCGACCCGCCAGGATGATGCTGTTCACGTCGTCGTATCCGCTGATGGCCCCCACCGCGATGGTCGCTACGCCGGCGACGTTTCGAATCCGGTCGGCAAAGGGGGTCTGGTAGCTCCGCCCGAAGCTCGGCTGCTCTTCCGCAATCGTCTGACCGGTGGACACGTCGATCGCGTCGACTCCATGAGCCGCAAAGGCGCGCGCCACCTCGACCGAGTCGTCGGAGCTCAGCCCGCCCTCGTACCAGTCGACCGCCGAGACGCGAACGCTCATCGGCTTGGCCGCGGGCCACTCCGCCCGGATCGCGTCGAACACCTCGAGCGGGTAGCGGAGGCGATTCCCGAGGCTCCCGCCGAACTCGTCGCTGCGCACGTTGGTCAGTGGCGAGATGAAGCTGGCCAGCAGGTAGCCATGCGCGCAGTGCAGCTCGAGGAGATCGAAACCGGCGCGAACCGCCATCCGAGTCGCGGCGACGAACTGGTCCTTGACGAGCTCCATGTCGGCGCGCGTCATCTCGCGGGGGACCTGGCTGACGGGTAGGTAGGGAAGGGGCGAGGGCGCGACCAGCTCCCAGTTCCCGGAGTCCAGCGGCTCGTCCATGCCCTCCCACATGAGCTTGGTTGAACCCTTGCGACCCGAATGGCCGAGCTGGATGCCGATTTTCGCGGGGCTGTTCCCGTGTACGAAATCGACCAGCCTCGTGAACGCGGCCTCGTGCTCCGGCCAGTACATGCCCGCGCACCCGGGCGTGATGCGACCCTCGCGGGATACGCAGACCATCTCGGTCATGACCAGCGCGGCGCCACCCAGCGCTTTGCTGCCCAGGTGCACGAGGTGGAAATCGCCGATCAATCCGTCATCGGCGGCGTACATGTCCATCGGCGAGACGATGACGCGGTTGGCGAGCGCGAGCTCGCGCAGCCGGATCGGAGCGAACATCGGCGGCACCGGCTGGGCGCCATTGTTGAACCAGCGGTCGACCTCGGCGACGAACTCGGGATCGCGCACCTTGAGATTCGAGTACGTGACACGGCGGCTTCGGGTGAGCAGGTTGAATGCGAACTGGAGCGGCTCCTGGCGCGTGTACTGCGAGATGTTCTCGAACCACTCGAGACTTGCCTGCGCAGCCCGCTGCGCGCTCTCGACTACAGGTCGGCGCTCGGCCTCATATGCGGCGAGCGCCATATCGACGCCGGGGTTTTCGTGCAGGCAGGCTGCCAGCGCGAGCGCATCCTCCATCGCCAGCTTCGTCCCCGAACCAATCGAAAAGTGGGCGGAATGGGCGGCGTCCCCGATCAAGAGCAAGTTGCCGTGCCGCCAACATCGCGTGCGCACGGTCGTAAATCGGATCCAGCGGCTGTTGTTGGCGAGCAGCGGCTCTCGGTCCAACGCGTCGGCGAACACTTCGGTGCAAAACGCAATTCCCTTCTCGTCGCTTTCGCCAGGCTTCCATGTGCGTTCGGTGGCGTCGATCTGACCGCTCCGAGTCCAACTGCTCTCCTCGAGCTCGACGATGAAGGTGCTCATCGAGTTGCTGTAGGGATAGGCATGAGCCTGAACAGTTCCGATGTCGGTCTCGGCGATGAAGAACTTGAAGGCGTCGAAGACCAGAGGCGTGCCCACCCACATGTAGCGCGCGTGCCGCACATCGAGCATTGGCTGGAACACGTCCGCATGTGCGCCACGGGTAAGGCTGTTGACACCGTCGGCCGCGACCACCAGGTCGAATGAGCTGCGCAGCAGCTCCACCGGAGGCGCCGGCTCGCGATAGTGGATGGAGACGCCGAACTCCTGGCACCTGTCGCGCAGGATCGCGAGCAGGCGCTGCCGGCTGATGGCGGCGAACCCATGCCCTCCCGAGGTGAGGGTCTGCCCGCGGTAGTGCACGTCGATGTCGTCCCAGGTCGCAAAGTCTTTGGTGAGCCGTTCGTAGAAGGCGGCGTCGGCGTGCTCGATGCCTCCCAGGGTCTCGTCGGAAAAGACGACTCCAAACCCAAAGGTGTCGTCCGCTGCGTTTCGCTCCCAGACCTCGATCTTGTGCTTCGGGTTCAGCAGCTTGACCAGCGTCGCCAGGTAGAGCCCCGCCGGCCCGCCGCCGATGATCGCGATGCTGAGTGTCTTCGCGGCCCTCAGCTCCCTTCCCGCACCCGGAACCGCTGCAGCTTGCCTGTCGCCGTGCGCGGCAGCGCATCCGCGAACTCGATCGCGCGGGGATATTTGTACGGAGCGATCTGGCTTTTGACGAAGTCCTGCAACGTCTTCGCCGGCTCCGGGCCGAGCTCTGCGCCTGCCCGCAGCACCACGACCGCCTTGACGATCATGCCCCGCTCCTCATCGGCCACTCCGACCACCGCGGCCTCGGCCACCGCGGGATGCAGGAGGAGCGCTTCTTCGACCTCGGGCCCGGCGATGTTGTAGCCGGCGCTGATGATCATGTCGTCCGCGCGGGCCTGATAGCGGAAGTAGCCGTCCCGGTCGCGAACATAGACGTCGCCCGTGATGTTCCAGCCGTCGCGAACGTACGTCGCCTGGCGGTCGCCTCGAAGGTAGCGGCAGCCGGTCGGACCCTTCACGGCCAGCTGCCCGATCTCTCCATCGGCCACCGGCCTGCCTTCCGGATCCTGGACCTCCGCCAAATAGCCAGGCACGGCGCGGCCTGTGCAGCCGGGTCGGATCTCATCACCGGTGGCGGAGATGAAGATGTGCAGCATCTCCGTGGAGCCGATGCCGTCGATGATTCGAATCCCGCACGCGTCGTGGACCGCATCCCAGGTCGCTTTGGGGAGCGTCTCACCGGCCGACACGCAGGCGCGCAGCGAGGTCAGCCGGGCCGCGCCCAGGTTGGGCACCATCGCCCGATACGCGGTGGGAGCTGTCGCGAGCACGGTGATGCCGTGGCGCTCGATCGCCTCGAGCAGACGCTGCGGTGCAGGCTGCTCGAGCATGTAGACTGCCGCGCCGGCCCTCAATGGAAAGACGACGCTCTGACCGAGACCGAACGTGAAGGCCAGGGGCGGGCTCGCCGCGAACAAGTCGTGCGGGGTCGGCTGGAGCACATGGCGCGAGAACGTATCTGCGATTGCAAGCACGTCCCGGTGAAAATGCATCGTCGCCTTTGGCTTCCCGGTCGTGCCCGACGTGAAGGCGAGCATGCAGACGTCGTCGGCGGCAGTGGCGACGTTCTCGAACTTCGACGGCTTGGTCGCAGCGATCCTCGTCAGGTCGTCCTGGTCAGAGCCTCCATAAGCAAAGATCTGGACGCCGTTTGGGGCTGCGGCGTCGAGGTCTTCCATGAATCGGTGGTCGCAGATCGCCATGTTCACGCCGGCGATCTCCACCATCGTTTCGAGCTCGCGCGTTCGGAGCAGCGGCATGGTTGCAACCGCCACTCCCCCGGCCTTGATGACTCCGAACCAGCTCGCGACCAGCCAGGGGTTGTTGGGGCCCCGGAGCAACACGCGGTTGCCAGGCACCAGTCCCATCTCATCGACGAGCGCCCGAGCGACCTGGCTCGACTTCGCGAGCAAATCGTTGTACGTCCAGGTCTCGTCGTCGGTGACGATGCACCGCCTGTCTCCGTTGCCGGCCTCGACCTGGCGGTCGAGAAGCTCTGCCGCGCAGTTCAGCGCCGGCGGGTAGGCAAGCTCGGGAAGCGTAAACAGGAATTCAGGCCACTGTTGTCGGGGAGGAAGGTTCTCCCGCGTGAACGTGTCGAAATGAGCCGATCGTGCGACCTGCTTCAAGTGCTCTGCCTCGACATACTACCGTCATGGAACCGGCGGACCGGCCCAGGAACGTCAACCCTGAAGACCTCGCGCCTGCGCGTGGTTTCTCCCATGTGACAATCGCCGGCGACACTGTGTGGCTGGGCGGTCAGATCGGATCCGACCAAACCGGCAAAGTCGTCGAGCCGGGCGACGTGACGGCTCAATTCGCCCGTGCCATTCGCAACGTCGCGATTGCTTTGAGGGCGGCCGGGTGCGTGCCCGAGGACACTGTGAAGCTCACCTATTACGTGACCGACCTCAAGGGCTACAAGAACAACCTGACCGCAATCGGGGCTGCGTATCGCGAGGTGTTTGGCGGTCACTACCCGGCGTCGACGCTTATCGAGGTTCGCTCCCTTTTTGACCCCAATGCGCTGGTCGAGATCGACGCGGTGGCGGTGCGCGGGTCGTGAGGCGTTGGGAGCACTTCGATTACGAGGAGCGGGACGAAGTCGCGACGCTTACCTTCTCGAGGCCGGAGCGGCTCAATTCGCTGACCTTTGACGTGTACGCCGACATCCGCGAGCTGACTGATTCGCTGCGTCGGCGCCCCGATGTCCGCGTGCTTGTGATCCGAGGCCGGGGTCGTGGGTTCTGCTCGGGCGGAGACGTCGACGAGATCATCGCCAATCTGCTGACGATGGGCACGCGGGACGTCTACGAGTTCGCCCGGATGACAGGCGCCTGCGTGCGCAACCTGCGCGAGATTCCGCAGCCCGTGATCGCGGCGGTCAACGGTGTCGCGGCAGGCGCGGGCGCCGTCCTCGCGGCCGCGGCCGACATCCGCATCCTGGCGGAGTCGGCAAGCTTCCGTTTTCTCTTCACCAGCGTCGGGCTCTCGGGTGGCGACATGGGGATCTGCTGGCTGCTCCCGCGGATCATCGGCCTCGGGCGGGCCACAGAGGCGCTGTTGCTCGGGGGCAAGATCACAAGCCGCGAGGCTCTTGACTGGGGCCTCGCCTCCAGGGTCGTTGCCGACGATCAGCTCGACGCGGCGGTTGCCGAATACATCGGCCGATTGAAGGAGCTCGCTCCGTGGGGCCTCGCCATGACGAAGGAGATGCTCAACCGCGCGGCCTCAACCGACTACTCCACTGGCATTGAGATGGAGGCGTTCACCCAGACGCTGCTGATGACGGCCCAGGACTTCCGGGAGTTCCACGCAGGCTTCACTGGCAAGCGCAAGCCCGAGTATCGCGGTCTCTAAGTTCGAGTTCTCCCGGCCTTCATCCCATCCATTCGGCTGGGGCTCAGACCTCCCGGAGTCGCTAAGCTCTGACGACAGTAGCTGATGGCCACCGTAATCGTTGTCGAAGACAGCGCGCCCGATCGCGAACTTCTGGCGAGCCTTCTCAAGTACGCCGGGCACGAAGTGATGCTTTGTGCTGACGGGCAGGCCGGCCTGGACTTGATCAAGAAGGTGAAGCCGGACCTGGTCATCCTTGACCTCATCACGCCAGGCATCGACGGCTACGAGCTGGCTCGTGCCGTACGCTCCGATCCAGCGACCCACGCGACGCCAATCATCTTGCAGACCGCCCACTATCTCGAGTCAGAGGTCCGCCGCATCGCGGCGCAGATCGGCATCCAGCAGGTCATGATCAAGCCGTTCGAGCCGCAAGCCTTCCTCGACGTTGTGGCGAAAACCCTGTTTGAGAAGGCCCGTGTTCCTCCTGGCCCCCGAGCTACCTCGGACACTGAGTTTCATATCGAACACCTACGCCTCGTGTCGGCCAAGCTCTCTGAGAAGGTGACGGAGCTCGAGGCTACGCGTCAGGAGCTGGACAGAACCGCGACCGCGTATCAGTTGCTGTTCAGGGCCCAGCCCGAGGCGGCATGGGTCTTTGACTTGGGGACGCTGCGCTTCATAGAAGTGAACGACGCCGCAATCCAACGCTACGGCTACTCGCGCGAGGACTTTCTCGCGATGACGATCAAGGACATCAACGGCCCTGAGAAAGAGCCGGCATCATCGCCAATCCTTCACGTGGAGCAGTCGGGTCCGCGGCTCCATCGCAAAAAGGACGGCACGGTGATCGAGGTCGAGATCCTGACCCACGACGTCAACTACCGTGGGCAACGATCTCGTTATGTCGTGGCACAGGACAGGACCGAGAGACGGAAGCTACAACCGCTCGCGGACCGAGCCTAGCCGACCCAAACCCGGAGGCCAGATGCGCCTCGCACCCGCCTGGTCGCTACTCGGGCCCTAGAGCTCGATCAAGCCTTTGCGCGCGGCGGTCATGACCGCTTGCAGCTTGGAGTGGACCTGCAGCTTCTCGATCACGTGGCGTACGTGCCACTCGACGGTGTGCGGATTGATTCCCAGACGCTGGGACATCGCGGTCGTGCCCAAACCTTCGGCGAGTAGGTGCAGGATGTCGAACTCCCGCGGCGTGAACTCCGCAAAGAGTTGCTCACGCTCCCGCTCCACGGCGGCGACCCCTCGCTGCCGAGCGATTGCGCGGGCGAAGAGCGCAACCGGGATCAGCACCTCGCCAAGGGACGCACGGCGAACCGCTTCGATGATCTGATCTCCGGTCGCATCCTTGGTCAGATAAGCCGTGGCGCCGGCGTCGACGGCATCCAACAGCGCAGTCTCGGATTCATCCACGCTATGGAAAACAATCGCCGCTTCAGGGTGCTCGCTTCGGATCATGCGCGCAGCCTCCGGTCCAGTCACGTCTGGGAGCCGGAAGTCCATCAGCACGACGTCCGGTCGGTCCTGGGCAGCGGCTTTAAGGGCGGCGGCTGCCGAGGCGCAAACGCCGGATACGACGAGGTCGGGCTGCCCTTCGATGACTTGAGCAATGGCGGACGCGAGTAGGGGATGCTCCTGAACGATCAAGACGCGCACTCGGCGGGCGGCAGGCTCTCCGTCGGGGACGGCCTCCGGATTGCTCACCGTCATCAGTCTCTACCCTTGAAGCAAACAGCGCTTACGCCATTGTGCTGTTGCGGTTATTACTGGTCTGACTCACCGCGCCTGCCGAGCGTCAGGTAGACCGACCTAGGCGATTGTCTTGTTCACGATGCCAAGGCTTGGCAGCGTGATTTCGTTGAGCGCCAGGATGCTTTTCGGCAGCTCGAACCGGCAGTGCACGAGCCCGGCATGGGGAACGTACTGGCAGACTCGCAGGTGACCGGCGGCGCTCATCAAGAAACCTGCATCGATTCGATCCATACCGCCCGCCGACAACAGGTCGACCGCCTTGGCCATCACCGCCTGCGCCGCTTCGTCAAACGTTGTGCCGCCCGCGATCACTGCCACCAGGTCGTCGGTGTCGATGAGCGGAGTCGGTAATGACCAGCGCGCGGCGACCGTGACTCGGGCTTGAATCCGGCCCGCGATCTCGACTCCGCTCAGGAAGACCTCGCCATCGCCCATCGCCGCGTGCACATCGCCGAAGTAGAGCATCCCGCCGTCGCGGAAGGTGGGTAGAAACAGCCGCGTCCCTGCCCCGATCAGCAAGACGTCCATGTTGCCGCCGTGCTCGGCGCCTCGGAACGTAGAGACTGCAGCCCCGTCTGGCGCGACTCCCAACAGACCGATCATGGGTGTCACCGGGACGCGGAATGCACCGACATTCGCGTAAGCGTCGTCGCAAGTCACGATCCGGAGCTGTGGCGCGTCCGTGATCGCCAGGCCCGTTACTCCCGGACGGGTGACCATCAGCCCGAGCCGGCTGTCGACGTGCAGCTCCTCGATCTCGACGCAGATCGTGTCGCCGGCTCTTACCCCGGCGATCGCGATTGGGCCCGTCGCCGGGTTGACGCATCGAGTGTCGAGCAGGTCGGCGACCTGGTCCGGCCGTGTGATCGTCCCAGTTCGGCAGTCATGCGTCTCGACGATGAACGACTCGCCCTCGCCTACCTTGGCTACCGCCGGGTGCCCAGAATCGAGTGCGTATTTTGGATCAGCTCGCGAGATCGTCTTCATCTAGGCGACCCACATTAGATCGAATCCCGCTTCAGTCGCGGTCGAGCACGGGCGCCTGAATGAGGCACCGTCACCACGTGGTTCACGAGTCGACCAACACCCTCGATCTCGATCGAAACCAAGTCTCCAGCCTCGGCGGTGTAGGGAGGGGGCGGGACCACAGACGTGCCTGTCAACAGCCAGGCGCCCACCGGCAGCGGATAGGCGGCATGCAGCACCGAAACGAGCTCGGCAGGCTCACGCACCATGTCCGCAAGGTTGCCGGAGCCATCGAACACCGTTGTGTCGCCGCGGGATATTCGCATCCTGATCCGTGCCCCGGACGGTTCTACTTCCCATGCCAGGACTGCCGCCGGACCGATCGAGCAGCTCCGGTCGTAGACCTTGGCCTGAGGTAGATAGAGCGGGTTCTCACCCTCGATGCTGCGCGAGCTCATGTCGTTGCCACACGCATATGCGACCACCTGGCCGCGATTGTTGGAGAGAACAGCCAGCTCCGGCTCGGGAACGCTCCACGTCGAGTCTGGCCTCACGCCGGCCTCACCTCCATGGCCCACCACCCGCCATCCGGCTGATTTGAAGAACAGCTCGGGACGCTCTGCCTCATAGACCTTCGCGTAGACGTCCTGGCTGCTCGACTCCTCCATCCGGGCCTCGCGGCTGCGCGAGTACGTCACACCGCAGGCCCAGACCTCCTGCGATTCAACCGGCGCGAGGAGCTCGCACACATCCAGGTTCAGGCTGCCTACGGTCTCTTCGAGGGCCGCGCGCATCTCCGCCACGGTCAGGCGCAGCAGCTCGTCGATGCCGGCACCTAGCCTATTGAGGCGGCCGCCAGACCACAGCGCTACCTGGTCACGGCCGGCGTGGGCAACCCTCACGAGACATGGCTTCGCTGGCAGGTCGCCGGCGTTTACCGGCATGGCGCCTAAAGCCTAACCGACACCGCCCTGAGGCACTCCTCGCTTGACAGGCCGAACGTTGCAGCGCATATTAACCGCCGCGAGGAAATCCATTTCCATGGCCGCTGGACTCACCAACTTCGGGGAGGGTGCGCGCAACGTCAGATGACTAAGAAATACGGCGTGGCGATCCTCGGTGCCGGTTGGGTGGCGGGTGAGTACGTCAAGGCTTTCCGCGACCATCCGCTGACTGAGATCTGCGGCGTCTACTCGCATACACCTGGCAAGGCGGGCAGGCTGCTGAAGCAGCATGGTGTTGAAGCGCGTGAGTATTCGTCCGAGGACGAGCTCTTCAACGACGATCGCGTCAAGATCGTCGCCTCGTGCACGCCGCCCGACGTGCGGCCGCAGCAGCTCGAAAGGGCCGCCAAGTCGGGCCGCCACATCGTGATCGAGAAGCCCATCGCGCTCGATTACGACGGCGTGAAGCGCATCTATCGTGCCGTGCGCGACGCCAAGGTGAAGAGCGTCACCTCATTCGTCCTCCGATGGAACCCGCAGTTCGAGACAGTCAAGCAGCTGCAGGCCGATGGCGTGATCGGGAAGATGATCTATGCGGAGGCCGATTACTGGCATCCCATGAAGACCGAATACCCCAGCTATCCATGGGCGGTGACGAAAGAAAAAGGCGGCAGCTCCTTCATCAGCGCAGGCTGTCATGCGGCAGATGCGATTCGGTATTTCGCGGGCGAGGTCAGCGAAGTCTCGGCATTCTCGTCCGGCCCCAAGAAGGACCTCAACTACACCTATGACCCCACCACGGTCGCCTCGCTCCGGTTCGAGAACGGGGCCGTGGGGAAGCTCTCATCTGTGATCGAAGGAGAGACCCCATACATCTTCAACGTCCGGCTGTTCGGCACGGACGGCACCATCCAGAACAACCGGGTCTTCTCCCGGAAGCACTACCCGGGGTCGCTCAATTACTGGAGTTTCCCGACCGTCGAACCGGACTCCGGCGACGTGACCCACCATCCCTTCGTCCCCGAGATCAAGCACTTCCTCGATTGCATCGAGAACAACGTCGAGTCACACGCATCCATCTACGACTCGTACAAGTCGATGGCGCTGTGCTTCGCGATCGATGAATCCGCGGCCAACAACGGCAAGCCGGTCAAGGTCGACTACAAGGTATGAGACCGGGCGCGACAGCGCATCATGCGTCTTCATCAGTTTCCATAAGGAGGAGTTAAGTGGCGAGCGAATCATTCACTCGGCGTGAGGTTACGCGGAGGTCGGTGCTGGTCGGCGGCGCGGCCGCCGTCGGAGGCCTGGTCATCGGCGGGCTCGCGGGTAACGCGCTCGCCCCCAAGTCGTCCACCAGCGGGGGAGGATCCCGCGGCAACGTGAAGGTCGTGGGCGTCTTTCCGACCGGAGGCGCGATCGCCTCCGACGGCAAGGAGATGGCGAACGGCGTCAAGATGGCGGTAGACGAGATCAATGCCCGCGGCGGTCTCATCGGCTACCACCTCGACTATGTCGAGATCGACGACAAGGACTCCTCGACCGATCAGATCACCACCGCTTTCAACCGCGCGGTCAGCGTCGAGAAGGCTGACGTCATTTTCTCGGGCTACCACCTCGCGTCTGGGCCCGAGTTCGACATCGTCGCCAACGCCGGCGCTCTCTACTACAACGTCAATACCCAGGTCGCGTGGGTCCAGCGCTACAAGGCCAACCCGGACAAGTACTGGGGCATCTTCCAGTGCGACCCGACCGAGTTCTGGTACGGCCAGGGCTTCGCGTACTGGGTGGATGGCGCCCTCAGCGCGGGCCTGCTCAACACCAAGGTCAAGACGTGCTCGATCATCAGCGGCAAGAGCGCGTACGGGACCGTGATCGCGACCGGCTTCGAGACCCAGATCAAGCAGCTCGGCTGGAATGTCTTGACGAATGACGGCGTCAGCGAGGGCGCGGTGCCCGATTGGGGCCCGGTGCTGTCGAAGGTCAAGCAGGCCGCGCCGACAGTTCTGTTCACCAGCGACTTCTCGCCGGCCGACGACGCCGCGATGGCCAGGGCCTGGGCGGCGAGCCCGACCAAGACTCTCGTCTACCAGCAGTACGGCCCGTCCGTCCCCGAGTACTTGAACCTGGCGGGGCCCGCAGCCAACGGGATCGTGTGGGCGACCGTGCTCGGTCTCCTGCCTGACAAGATCGGCAATGACTTCCGTTCGCGTTACGCCGCGAAATTTGGCGCGCAGCCCGGCTGGGCCAACGCCGGCGGCTGCTACGACGAGGTCAACGTGTGGGCGGAGGCAGTCGCGCGCTCCGGCGACCCGAAGAACTACAAGGCGGTCGCCAAAGCCACCGAGTCGGTGATCTGGCGAGGCACCACAGGTTCGATCGCATTCGTGGACCACACCGGCATTCAGTTCCCGGCTCAAACTGCGGATGCATCCATCGGGCAGCCGCACATCATCGTCCAGATCCAGGACGGGCAGCAGAAGGTAGTCTCCCCGGCGCCGTTCACGAGCGGCACTTTTGTGCTGCCGAGCTGGATGAGGTAAGCCTCCAGAAACCGCCAGACTACACCCAGGAATGCCGATCCTCGAGTGCCAGAAGGTCAGCAAGGCCTATGGGGGACTGCTCGCGGTAAGCGACCTGAGCTTTGCCGTCGAGCCCGGCGAGGTGTATGCCATCGTCGGGCCCAACGGCGCCGGCAAAACGTCCCTTTTCGACTGCATCTCGGGCGTCAACCCCGCCACCGGCGGCGTCATCAAGTTCAAAGGCCGCGAGATCCAGCGGCTGCGCGCGCACCAGATCAGCCGGCTCGGTCTCGCGCGCACCTTTCAGACCACCGTCGCGTTCGACAGCCAAACCGTCCTGACCAATGTCCTGATCGGCGGCACATTCGGACGTGACGGACAGCATCCGACGCTCTGGTTCGAGCACCGGGCGCAGGATGACGCGCTCGACGCCCTGGCCCTTTGCGGCCTGGCCGGCGACCAGAGAACCCTGGCCGGCCAGCTGCCAGTGCTCGCGCGAAAGCGCCTGATGCTGGCCACGGCGCTGGCCATGCGTCCGCAGATGCTCCTGCTCGACGAGCCGTTCGGCGGTCTCAACCCTGCCGAGCGCGCGCAGATGATCGACCTGATCCGGCTGGTTGCCAAGACAGGCGTGACGATCCTGATGATCGAGCACGTGATGAAGGCCGTCCAGGCGCTGGCCGACCGCATCCTCGTCATCCATCATGGGCACCAGATCACGATCGGTCCTCCCTCCAAAGTGCTTCGCGACCCCCGGGTGATCGAGGTGTATCTCGGCAACCTGGCGCCGATGGGTCCGGAGGCGGCGCCCGCCGATGCTTGAGGTCAAAGGTCTGGTCGCCGGTTATGGAGGCGGCGAGGTGCTGCACGGGATCGACCTTGCAGTCCATGAAGGCGAGTGCGTCGTCGTCCTGGGTCCAAACGGCCACGGCAAGACCACGTTGCTTCGTGCCATCACCGGCCTGCTGACGCCGCGCGCGGGACAGGTGCTGCTCGAGGGCAGGGACATCACGCGATGGCGCGCGGATTCGATCGCGGCCGCCGGCCTGGTGCACATCCCTCAGGGCGACCTGCTTTTCCCCGAGATGACGGTGACGGAGAACCTGCTTCTGGGCGCCTACAACCGCGCGACATGGTCTGACCGCAACGCACGTCTGGCCCGCGTGTACGAGCTCTTCCCTTGGCTGAAGGAGCGGGGGGGTCAGCTGGCCCGCACGCTCTCGGGCGGCGAAAGGCGGATGCTGGCGCTAGGCCGCGGCTTGATGTCCAAGGCAAAGCTGCTGCTGATCGATGAGCCCTCACTCGGCCTCGCGCCCCTGATCACGCAGCAGATCTACGCCAGCATCCACAAGGTCAAGGACAGCGGGATGTCTCTTTTGATCGCCGACGAGAACGCCAACCAGGTCGCCGGTCTGGCGGATCGCGTCTACCTCCTCGAGACCGGGTCTTTGGTGCGGCAGGGTCCGGCCGCCGAGCTGCTCCGGGACAAGGCGCTGCTGGAGAGCTACCTGGGATGAGCACGCAGTTCGTGCAGGCGGCGTGGGGCGGGATCCTCTTCGGCTCTGTCTATGGGCTGATGGCGCTTGGACTGACCTTGGTCTGGGGCGCAGTCCGGCTGTTGAACCTGGCGCACGGCGCCCTGTTCGTGGTCGGTTCCTATGTCGCCTACTGGGCGGTCTCGAGATTGAACCTGCCGATCCTGGTCGCGCTGCCGATCGGGGTGCTGGGGGCGGCAGCATTCGCCTATCTGATGCACCTCATCTTCATCCGCCCCGTGATCGGCAAGCCGGGCTTCGACAACTCGACGCTGATCGCCACGGTCGGGATCTCGATCGCCGTCTCCGCAGCAGCGATCCTGATCTTCAACCCCGAGTACAAGGTCATCCCGCCTGTCATCTCGGGCAACTTCACGGTGAGCAACGTCCAGATCACCAAGCAGGGTTTGCTTGTGATCGGCGCCTCACTTGCCCTGTTCGGGGCTGTCTACCTCTTCCTCACCTATACCCGGCATGGGATGGCGATCCGCGCCGTGTCGCAGCAGCAGGAGGCCGCCAGCTTGATGTCGATCCCGGTCGTGCGCACCTACGGCTTGGTCATCGCCATCAGCGGCGGGCTGGCCGGTCTGGCGGGCGTGCTGCTCTCTCCCTTCTTCTTCCTGAATCCGAACTCCGGGTTCAACCCGATGATCCAGGCCCTGATCGTCACCATCTTCGGGGGCCTTGGCAGCGTGCGTGGAGCGCTGGTGGCGGGTTTTGTGCTTGGCATCTTTGAATCTTTCGTCGAGGTGTACTACGGCGTCGCCTGGGCGCAGCCCGGCGTCTTCCTGCTGATCATCCTGATGCTGATCTTGCGGCCGAACGGCCTGTTCGGAATCGGGGAGGTGAGGCGGCTGTGAGCGCGCGGGCCGCCGCGGCCGCCGGCCTGACCCGCCCGGCGCTGGACCGGGCGGCCGCGCCGTGGCACCGGGTGTCACTGTGGACGGTGGGCGGGGTCCTTGCCGCCGGCATCGTGCTCCCGCTGCTCCTTGCCCGCATCGACATCGGCACTTACCTGATCACGCTGTTGATCCTGTTCTTCGTTCAGGCCGTGGTCGCGCAGTCGTGGAACCTGATCATGGGGTACGGCGGCATCTACTCCTTCGCGCAGGTGGCGCTGTTCGCCGTCGGGGGCTGGACCTCCGGCGTGCTAGTTCACAGCCTGGGCTGGAACCCCTTCCTCGCGATCCTTGTCTCGCCGCTGGTCGCTGTGGTCGCGGCGCTCGGCATAGGCCTGCCCACCCTGCGGCTGCGGGGCGTTTACGTCGTGCTGCTGACGCTTGCGTTCCACGAGCTGGCGCGCGTGTTCACGGTCACTGGGCCGCGCTTCATCAGCGGGGGAGGCTACGGCCTCGTCTCGGTGCAGACCTTCCAGTTCGGCAACGCGATCGGCAACCAGCGCACGATCTACCTCTACTACCTGGCGGGGCTGATTTTCGCCATCGCCACGTTCGTCATCTGGCGTGTGATCCATTCCCCGCTCGGCGTGGCGATGACCGCGCTTCGCGACTCCGAGACCTATGCCGTGAGCCGCGGCATCAACCAGTTCCGCGTCCGCCTCGTGCTGTTCGCGATCAGCGCCTTCTTCACCGGCCTCGCGGGCGGCTACAGCACGCACTACAACGGCGGCATCTCGACCACGATCTTCGACTTCCCGCGCATCATCGACCTGCTGGCGATGATCGTCATCGGCGGCTGGGGCACGTTCGCCGGCCCCATCCTGGGCGCCGGCATCGTCATCGGGCTCGACCAATACCTGGTCGCCCTTGGCGACTATCAGACCCTGATCCTCGGCCTGGCCCTGGCCTCGATCGCCGTCTTCGCACCGCAGGGCCTGTGGCCTCCGATCCGGCGGCTGTACGAGAAGTACCTGGCTCCGGAGCCGCTGCCGCCTGCTCTGGAGGTCAGCCCAGCCGCGCCACACGACACGACGGAGGAGCTATGACCACAGGCTTCCTGTGGCACGAGCTGTACGCGTGGCACGACACTGGCACAGGCGCCTCGGTGATGCCGGCCGGCCTCACCGTCCAACCCCTTGGGCATATCGAAAGCGCCGAAGGCAAGCGCCGAATCCGCAACCTGGTCGAGGTCAGTGGGCTCATGGATCACCTGGTCCAGCTGAGGCCGCGCCCGGCCACTGAGGACGAGATTCTTCGCCTACATACCAGGGACTACGTCGAACGCATCAAGAGGCTGAGCTCGGAAGCGGGCGGCGAGGCGGGCGAGGAGACGCCATTCGGGCGCGGGTCCTACGAGATCGCACTGCTGGCCGCGGGGGGCTGTATCACTGCGGTGGATGCCGTGCTCGACGCAAGGGTGGACAACGCTTACGCGCTCGTGCGACCGCCCGGGCACCACGCCGAAAAGGATCAGGGCCGCGGCTTCTGCATCTTCGGCAACACCGCCCTGGCCGCGATGCATGCGCGCCAGGCGCGAGGGCTCTCCCGAGTTGCGATCGTGGACTGGGACGTCCATCACGGCAACGGCACGGAGCACGCCTTCTACTCCGACCCGACCGTGCTCACCCTGTCGATTCACCAGGACAACAACTACCCGCCGGCCTCGGGCGCGATCACCGACACTGGCGAAGGCGCCGGCCGTGGCTACAACATCAACATCCCGCTGCCGCCCGGGTCTGGGGTCGGCGCCTACGTCGCCACGTTCGAGCGAGTGGTCGTGCCGGCGCTGATGGCATTTCGCCCGGACCTGATACTGATCGCGTCCGGCCTGGACGCAAGCGCGATGGATCCCCTCGCTTCGATGATGATGACCAGCGAAGGCTATCGAACGCTCACTCGGACAGTGCTCGCCGTCGCCCACGACGTTTGCGGCGGCAGGGTGGTGGCCTGTCACGAAGGCGGCTACTCGCCGGCATACGTCCCCTACTGCGGGCTGGCGATCATCGAGGAGCTGGCCGGAGTACGAACAGGCCTTGACGATCCTATCCTGGGGACCCTGGCCGGGTTTGGGGGACAGGATATCCAGCCTCATCAGGAGGCGGTGGTGCAGCAGGCGGCGAAGCTGGCGGCCGGTCTCTCGCCGGCCGCGCAACGAGCGCGCGAGTGATGCCAGGAGGCAACGTGGACGGGTTGGCAACGGACTACTTGGACCACCTTGCAGATCGGCTCTACTCATCGGTCCTGGCCGACATCCTCGACGACGCCGGCTACCGCCATCAAGTGATGCGACACGACGTGCGCCCTCTTTATCCCGGCGCGAAAGCCGTTGGCCGGGCGGCTACGATGCTGGCGATCGAGGTCACCCAGCTACCGTCCGAGCCCTACAAGCTGCTGATGGACCTCCTGGACAGCCTCCGGCCAGGTGAGGTGGTCGTCGGCGCCGTCCAGGGCCAACCTGGCGGCGCGCTCTGGGGAGAGCTGCTGAGCACGCACACCCGGGCCCGTGGCGGCAGGGGCGTCGTGCTCGATGGATTGAGCCGGGACAGCTGGGGGATCAGCGACATGAAGTTTCCAGTGTTCGCGACTGGGCTTTCGCCCGCCGACTCCAAAGGCCGCCTCGAGGTCGTCGCCATTCGAGGCACGATTCCCGTCGCCGGCGTCTCTGTGGCGGACGGCGATCTGGTGTTCGCTGACGACGACGGCTGCGTGGTCGTGCCTGCGGCCGTGGAGCAGGATGTCGTCGCCCGCGCGCTCGAGAAAGTGTCAGGAGAGAACGAGATGCGCGAGATTCTGGCCCGGGGGGCCAGCATCAGAGATGTCTTCAAGAAGTACGGCATTCTTTGAACACGGGGGTAAGCAAGACCTGTCATGACTGAGCCCAACCGCATCCCGGTCCTTGCAGCAGATGCGCCCCCTCCGACTGGGCCGTACTCGCAAGCGATTCGCAGCGGCGGCTTTCTCTTTCTCGCCGGCCAGGGTCCCTTTCGGCCCGACGGCTCCAAGGTCGAGTCATCATTCGAGGAGCAGGCGCGTCAGGCGTTCAGCAACCTCCAGGCGGTTGCCGCGGCGGCCGGCGCCTCGCTCGCCGACGCTGTCAGGGTCGGCGTTTACCTGCGCGACATGTCCGACTTCGCGGCCATGAACAAGGTCTATCTCGAATTCCTGCGCGAGCCGATGCCGGCCCGAACCACGATCCAGTCTGATCTCCCTGGATTCGACATCGAAGTCGACGCGGTCGTTGCTGTGAGCGACTGAATCAGGTGCGGTTTCATGGCCGGGTGGTGGTCGTCACCGGCGCAGGCTCGGGGATCGGGCGCGTGATCGCACAGCGGTTCGCAGGCGAGGGTGCGAAGGTCGCGGTGGTCGACTGGCTGCCCGATCGCGCCGACGCCGTCGCCGCCGAGATCTCGGCTGCCGGTGGCAGCGCGTCCTCGATACACGCGGATGTCAGCTCGCGCAAGCAGGTGGACGCCATGGTTGCGAGCGTGGTTTCGGAGCTCGGCCCTGTCGACGTGCTCGTCAACAATGCGGCGATCGCCGAGGGCGACGACGTGCTCCAGATGGACGAGGTCACCTGGGACCGCGACGTGGCCGTGGTGCTCAAGAGCGTTTTCCTCTGCTGCAAGGCGGTGCTGCCCTCGATGATCGATCGCGGCTCCGGCGCGATCGTGAACATCGCCTCGGTCAACGCCCTCACTGCCCTTGGCAACGAGGCCTACAGCGCCGCGAAGGCAGGCATGATCAACCTGACCCAGGGCATTGCGGTTCGTTACGGAGCCCATGGGATCCGGTGCAATGCGATCGCGCCGGGAACCATCCGAACGCCCATCTGGCAGGCGCGGATCGACCGCGACCCGGTGGTCTTTCAGCGACTCGTCAAGTGGTACCCGTTGGGCCGCGTGGGCGAGCCGGACGACATCGCCAACGCAACCATGTTCCTGGCTTCGGACGAGGCCTCCTGGATCACAGGCGTTGTGCTTCCCGTGGACGGCGGCTTGCTCGCCGGCAACTACCGCATGACGCGGGAGCTCCTGGCCGAGGCGGGCAACGAACAGCTCGAGTCTTAACGGTGGACTTCGACGTCCTCATCACCGGTGGCGATGTCGTCGACGGCAGCGGTGCGCCGCGCCGGCGCCTGGATGTCGGGATCTCAGAAGGGCGTGTCGTGGCGGTCGACCGCCTCGCAGGGTCTGCGGCCGCGAGGGTCATCGATGCCCGTGGGCTGACGGTTGCGCCAGGCTTCATCGACGTCCACGTCCACTCGGAGCTCGCCCGTCTGGGGGGTGTCGACCAATTCGCGGGCGTCCTCGATGGCGTCACGACCGAGCTGATGTCGCCGGACGGCTTCAGCTGGGCCCCGCTCTCGCGAGATCGGCTGCGCGAAGTGAAGGACTACCTCCAGGTCTTCTACGGCGATCCCGACATCGGGTGGGACTGGGCGTCTGTCGCGGAATACCTGGCGTTGTTCACGGGCCGCACCCCAAATCACCTCGTACCACAAGCCCCCCATCTCGCCATCAAGGTCGCAGCCATGGGTTGGAACGCCGGTCCGCCGTCTCATGAGGAGGCCAGGGTCATGCGGTCGTACCTGGTCGAGTGGCTCGACGCCGGCGCGGTGGGCATGGCCGCGGGCCTCGAATATCAGCCGGGCGCGCTCTCTGAGCTCAGTGAGCTCGTCGACCTGTGCAGCGTGGTGGCGGCCGCCGGCGGGGTGTACGCGCCCCACCAGCGTGGGTACTGGAGCCGCGTGGAATCGGGGTGCCGGGAGAGCTTCGAGATCGGGCGCAGGTCCGGGGTCAAGGTCCACATCTCGCACCTGGCGATTGACGACGCGGCCGCCGGCCTCTTGGACGAGGCGCAAGCCTCGGGCGTGGACGTGACCTTCGACATGTACCCGTACTCGGCCGCGTGTACGCACCTGCTGATGATGCTGCCGGAGTGGGCGCAGGCCGGCGGATATCACGCCAGCATGGAACGCCTCACCAGCCCGTCCGAACGCGAGCGACTGCGCCCTGAGACGGCTGCCCGGATCGCGGAGAGGGGCGAGATCACGCTCAGTAGCGTGGAGACGGGGGAGGAGCTCGAAGGCCGAAGCCTCGGCGATTTGGCGACAGCGTCGGGCAAGGAGGACGTCGACTTTCTGTTCGACTTGCTCGCCGGGCATGCCGGCCGTGCCTTGGCCGTCTATCACTGGCCGGAGTCGGTGGATGGCGAGGCGATCCTCAGGCGCACCATCGCCCATCCGCTCTACATGGGCTCCACCGACGGCATCTACATGGGCAGCCGGCCCCACCGGCGAGGCTTCGGCACCTTCGCCAGGATCGCGGGCGAGCATGTGCGCGGCGGGACGCTGACGCTCGAGCAGGCGGTCCGCAAGGTCACCGCGCTTCCTGCCGAACGCTTCGCCCTCAACGACCGCGGCGTCATCAAGGTGGACATGGCGGCCGACATCACGGTGTTCGATCCCGGCACCCTGGCGGACAAGAGCACTTGGGAGAACCCTCGCGTAGCGCCGTCAGGGATCGCGCATGTGCTGGTCGAGGGCGAAGCAGTCGTTTCGGGCGGCCAGGTGACCGGTGCGTTGCCCGGCCGGATCGTTGGCCGCTCTTAGACGCGTGTGTCGAGAGCTGAACGGATGAGGTCGAGCGACTGCAGGCGCATGAATCCGTAGTGGTAGAAGCCCACCTCCGCGACGTCCAGCTGACGAGCGATCTCAAGCTTGGCGGCCAGGTTCTCGGCGCTGTCGCAGTCTGGCGCCATGGGCCGCATGATCACGGAGAGCCGCCGATCCGGACCGATGGCAGCTCGATAGGCGGCGAGGTCGACGCGGAGTCGCTCGGGATCGGCCGCGTAGCCGATCGCTTCGAGCTGGCCGCATGCGGCGGCCACGGCGCCGACGTCGACCCCGAGCTGCCAGGAGATCTCGGCGGCCGGTCCACCGTGCGGGCGCCCTGTGTCGTAGCCCTTGACCGCTCCCGACAGGTCGATGAAAGCAAAGGTCGCCTTTTCGACGGCGGCAGCCTCCGCTGCCTCTGCCACCAGGGAGACGACGGTGCCCGCTCGGGCTTCGAGATACGCAGCCAGCTCGCCGCCGGCGAATGCCCCCACCGTCTCTCGGACCAATTCAGGTGGCTCAGGCCCTGGATCAGCCGCGAAGCGACGCTCGAGCTCCCGGCATATCTCGAGCCGCAGCTTTTCGGCCTGGACTCCGCGCTGGCGCGCGGCTTCCAGGCAGTGGTCGCAGAAGCACAGGCCGAGAAGGAAACGGCCGAACACGCCGAGGTCGATGAAGTAGCGCTCGTGATGAAAGCCGTGCTCGAGGCCATGAAAATGAAGCGACTCGGCGACAACTGTCGCGACGCCTTTGCCGGCGATGTCCGCGCTGAGTGCGCTGACAAAGGCGCGGACGTCCGGGTTGGACGGGCAAAGGTCCGTGAGGTGGGCATCGCCGAACGCATTGCGGCACGCGCATTCGGGATGAGCGGCGCCGAGGGTGTAGTTGTGCAGAAAGACGGTCCACGCCCGCACCTGCAGCGAGCGCGCGGATGCCTGGCCGCAAAGGTCCGCGAGCACGTCCGACTCCTGGGCAAGCGAGCTCATCTTGGGTTGGAGTTTCAGCCCGCGGTACCGCGCCGGATCGGGCCTGAAGAAGACGCTGTCGCCGTCGAGGAAGTGAACCTTTCGCGCGGGATTGTGCGGAAAGATGTCGCGTCCCTGGTGATAGGCGGCTGCCATCGTGATGCCGCCCAACCCCGCGCGACCCGCCGCGTTGTCCAGCACGCTCGCCATGCCCTCGTCCGCGAGGTCGCTTGCAAAGGCGAAGACGGACGTTTCGATGGTCAGGATGTTAGCGCCGCCCGACGAGCCCAACACGCGGCGGTGGGGACGGATTAACTTTGACCACGACGATGGTGGATGCCGTTCCCAGGGCCTTCCCGCTCCGCCCCGACACGGCGGCGCTCATCGTCGTGGACATGCAGAACGACTTCGTCCGCGTCGGGGCTCCGCTGGAGGTGCCCGACGCACGAGAGACGATCGGGGTGCACCTGGAGCTGCTCGATTGGTTCCGCACCAGGGGACGGCCGGTGGTATTCACCCGTTTCATCGCGGGCCCGTCACCGACCTTGGTGTGGAAATGGTCACCCGCCATCGCGCCTCCTGTCTGCTGCTGCTGGCCGGGCTTCATGCGCGCCTACGGCGATATCGAGGGGGAGCGCGATTGCGTGGCCGTCATCGATGAGTTGGCGCCGCAGCAGGGAGAGGCCCAGATCGACAAATACGGTTACAACGGGTTTCATCGCACGAGGCTCACCGATCTGCTCGTCGCGAATGGCGTCGATACGGTCCTCGTCACCGGCACGGTTACGCAGGTTTGCGTCGAGGACACGGCTCGAGGCGCTTTTCATGAAGGCTTCCAGGCCGCGGTCGTCGCCGATGCCGTTTCCTCCTACGCGCCGGACCTTCATCGCGCGAGCCTGCAGACCCTGGCGATGAAGTACGGTCGGGTCGTAACGGCTCACGAAGCCATGGGCGAGCTGGAGGGATAGTGGCGCGAGCACAGGCCCGTTCAATCAACCTCGACCTGCTGCTGGACGAGCCGGTCGACTGGCGCTACAAATCCTTCCCGGCGGGTCCGCCCGTCCCGATCCGATCGGTGGGCGCCCGCGGCTGGAATGTGCTCGGCGGGGAATTCATGCTGCCCGTGATGATCCTCAAGGACTCGGCCCTGCGGCACAACATCGAGCTCATGGCGAAGTACTGCCGCGACCATGATTTCCTCCTCGCCCCGCACGCAAAGACGGCCATGTCCCCCCAGCTCCTCAAGCGTCAGCTGGACGGCGGTGCGTGGGCGGTGACCGCCGCGACCATGAGCCAGGTTCGGGTCTGGCGCGCCTTCGGCGTCGACCGCGTGATCCTGGCCAACGAGCTGGTGGAACCCGCCTCCGTGCGCTGGGTTGCAAGTGAGCTCCGCGACGACCCCGAGTTCGAGTTCTACTGCCTGGTCGATTCAGTCGCGGAGGTGCGCCTCCTCGAGGCTGCGCTTGAAGACACGGCCCTCGAGCGGCCGCTTCAGGTCTTGCTCGAGGTCGGGCCGATGGGCGGCCGGACCGGGTGCCGGACGCCGCAGCAGGCGCTCGAGGTCGCGCGCGCTGTGGATTCCTCCCGCCGGCTCGCGCTTGCCGGCGTGGAGGCGTTCGAGGGGGTCATCAGCTCCAAAACCCTTAGCGACACGATTGATGCGACTGACGCATTCCTGCGCGACATGCGCGCGCTGGTGGTGAAGCTGGATCAAGCCGGGCAGTTCGCGAAAGCGCAACGAGTGATCGTGACCGCAGGCGGCAGCGCGGTCCCCGACCGCGTGGTTGCCGAGCTGGGCCATCCGTGGGACCTCAGCCGGCCAGTCGCGCTGGTTCTGCGCAGCGGCTGCTACCTGACCCACGACGCGATCCACTACCAGCAGCTGTCACCGTTCGGCGGCCGGATTCCGGAGACCGGGCCGCTTCAGGAGGCGCTTGAGGTATGGGGCGTCGTTCTCTCTTTGCCTGAGCCGGGCCTGGCGCTGATCGGCTTCGGCAAGCGCGACGTCCCCTACGACCTCGAGCTGCCGCTACCGCGGTTCGTCAAATCAGGGGCCGAAAAGATTCGCCCGGTTGGAGAAGGCGCCTCGATCTTCGCCCTCAACGACCAGCACGCGTTTCTCAGGTGTGGACCCGGCGAGCAACTTCGGGTGGGAGACCTGGTCGGATGCGGCATCTCGCATCCCTGCACCGCGTTCGACAAATGGCGGCTGATCCCGGTGGTGGACGACGCCTACACCGTGGTCGAAGCCGTCCTCACCTACTTCTGAGTCTTGCCAAAATGGCAGCTGGTCACGCTCGGCGAGGCCATGCTCCGCCTGTCGGTAAGACCTGGCGATCGGATCGAGGACGCGCCGGCGTTCGACGTTCATGTGGCCGGCTCTGAGGCCAATGTCGCTTACGCTGCCGCCCGGGTCGGGGTGCGCGCTGCCTGGACGTCGGTCCTTCCTGACAATCCACTGGGTCGTCGGGTCGCCGCCACGCTGGCGGGCGGAGGCGTCGACACCTCGCTGGTGCGGTGGCACGCCAGAGGCAGGCTGGGCCTTTACTTCGTGGAGCTGGCAGCCGCACCGCGCCCGATCAGCGTCATCTACGACCGGGCGGCCTCGACCATGGCGCTCGCCTCCACATCCGATTTCGATTGGCCGTCCGTCGTCGACACGCGGGTGCTGCACGTGTCCGGGATCACCCTCGGGCTTTCCGCTTCGTGTCGTGAGCTGGCGAAGCATGCGATGCAAGAGGCCCGTCGCGCCGGCGCCACCGTAACGTTCGACGTCAACTATCGACAGAAGCTGTGGGACCGCCTGGCCGCAGCCGCCGCGGTCCGCGACGTCGCACCCATGATCGACGTCCTGATCTGCACGCAAGAGGACGCTCGCGACCTGTTCGGTGTGAACGGGGCCCCGGACCTGGGCGTGGAAACTGTCGTGCTCACCCGCGGCGCGGAGGGCGCGATTGCATCGCGCGCCGGAGTGTCGATCGAGCGGCGTGGCCACTCCGTGGAAACCGTCGACCGCGTCGGCGCGGGCGATGCGTTCGTGGCCGGCCTGATCTGGGGCTTGCTGGATGGATCGCTGGAGCTCGGCCTGGAGCGGGGCCTGGCGATGAGCGCGCTGAAGATGACCCTCCACGGCGACCTCTTCCGGCTCGGCGCCGCCGACGTCATCGCGCTTCTCGCCAGTGAAGGCCGAGAGGTCGGCCGTTGAGCGCGGTCGACCGTCTGCTGAAGTCAAGACTGATCGGGATCGTCCGCCTTGACGATCTCGAGGTTGCGGTGGCCTGCGCGACGTGCGCGATCGAAGCCGGCCTCGAGGTGATCGAGGTGACGTTCACACTGCCAAGCGCGGCCCGTGCCATCGAGAGGCTTCGCAGCGAGAAGCCATCTGCATTGATCGGAGCGGGCACGGTCCGCACCCTCATCGAGCTGGAGGCTGCGGCCGCCGCCGGCGCCCAGTTCCTGGTCGCACCCGGCTTGAATCCCGAGCTGGTCGAAGCGGCCGGGATGCGCGGGCTGCCAATGATTCCGGGCGTGTTCACAGCGTCGGAGGTCGACGCTGCGCTCCGCCTCGGCCTCGAGCTCCTGAAGTTATTTCCCGCGGCGCCGCTCGGGCCTGGGTACATGGCTTCGCTGCTCGCGCCGTTCCCATCGGCACGCTTTGTTCCAACGGGAGGAGTCTCCGCCGCCAACGCTGCTGCCTACCTGAAGGCGGGTGCGGCCGCCGTGGCCATGGGCTCGTCGCTGTTTCCGGCCGGTCGCATCAGTTCTGAGGGGCCCGGTGTGGTGGCGCCGCTGGTCGCCCAGGCAGTGGCGACAGTAGGTTTCGCTGACGGGGCGCGGAAACGAGACCACAGATGAAGCGGCCTCGCGCGCGTCCTCTTATGTCCGTGTGGATCGGTCAAAATTGAGGCCGATGGCCGACCGCGATCAGAGCTCCTGGGCCTCGGCGGCCGAGCTGGCCGGGCGCATTCGCCGCCGGGAGCTCTCGCCGGTGGAGCTGATGAGCTCGACCATCCAGCGCATCGAGCGGCGCAACCCCAGCCTCAACGCCTTTGTGTTCACCGACTTCGACCAGGCGATGGAGCGGGCGCGAGCCGCCGAGGCCGCCGTCACGTCCGGCGCCAACCTTGGCCCGCTGCACGGCGTGCCTACAGCGATGAAGGATCTCTTCGATTTCAAGCCGGGCTGGCCATCCACCTTCGGCGGAATCCGAACCCTCCGCAACCAGGTCATCGACGCCTACTGCCCTTTCGCAGAGCGGATGGAACGGGCCGGGGCGATCATCGTCGGCAAGACCAACTCGCCGATCATGGGCCTGCGTGGAATCGCCGACAACTACCTGTTCGGTCCGACGCACAACCCATTCGACCTGACCCGCAACCCCGGTGGATCCTCGGGCGGGAGCGCGGCTGCCGTGGCCGACGGGCTCGTATCCATCGCCGAGGGGACGGACGCCGGCGGCTCGATCCGGATCCCGGCCGCGTGGTGCAACGTGTACGGATACCGCGCCTCCCAGGGCCGCGTCGCTTACACCGGCAGGCCGAACGCTTTCGGGGGCCTGAACCCGTTCGTGTTCGAAGGCACGCTCACGCGCACGGTCGAAGACGCCGCGGTGGGCCTGCAGATCCTGGCGGGCCCCGATTCGCGCGACCCGTTCTCACTGACCAGCACGCCGGACTTCCATGCAGCGCTGTCCCGCCAGGTGAAAGGTTGGCGCATCGCCTACACCCCCGACTTCGACGTTTTCCCGATCGAGTCGGCGGTGGCGGATATGGTGGCCGAGGCCGTACGAGGCTTTGTCGATGCCGGTGCGACCGTCGAGACGGTCAAGGTCGGCATCAAGCGTTCGCAGCATGAGCTGAGCGACCTCTGGAACCGGATGATCATGCCGCTGAACATCTCGGGCCTCGAGGGGCTGAAGGCCGCCGGGGTAGATCTCATGCGCGACCACCCCGAGGACCTGCCCCCGGAGTACCGGCACTGGATCGAGATCGGCTACGGTCTGTCGGCCATGGACGTGTGGAACGAGATGGTCATGCGCACCGAGGTCTACGACGCGATCGAGTCGGTGCTGCAAGACCACGAACTGCTCATCTCACCGACCCTGGCCTGTCTGCCGGTCAAGAACGCGAATGACGGCAACACGCTCGGGCCGACCCAGATCAACGGGGAGGAGGTCGATCCGCTGATCGGCTGGTGCCTGACATACCTCACCAACTTCTCCGGCCACCCATCCGCGTCGATTCCGGCCGGGCTGGCGGGCGGGTTGCCGGTGGGAATGCATATCGTGGGCCGCCGCGAGCAGGACGTCGATGTGCTCGCCGCCAGCGCCGCATTCGAGCGCGTCCGTCCCTGGTCGGACGCCTACCGGATCTGCGAGGAGCGGCCGCTGTCGTAGTCGCGCCGGCTCTCCCAGATGTGATCGGCACATCTGAGCGCGAGCGCCTGAATCGTGGCGCTCGGGTTGACACCGGCGCTCGTCGGCATGCTGCTGCCGTCGGCGATGAACAGGTTGGGCACGTCATGGGCGCGGTTGAAGCGGTCCGCGACCGAGGTGCGAGGGTCCTCGCCCATCTTCGCGGTCCCCAGCAGGTGCCATCCCCAGATCGGCGCCAGTCCGAAGTCGCGAACGCTCTTGGCCCCGGCAGCCTCGAGCACCTGGTGGGCGTGGGCGATCATGTCGCGCCCGAGCCGGCGGCTGTTGTCGTTGAGCTCGTGATGTGTGACCACACCAGGCATTCCGAAACCGTCGAGATGACTCCAGTCGAGCTCGACGCGGTTCGACTCCTGGGGCAGGTCCTCGCCGCACAGGTAGAGCGAGATCTCGTGGTTGATGCGCTCATCGAACGCATGGTGGTGCCCCGAACCCCACGGCGCGATCTGCAACGCCAGGTTGAGCGGCGACCAGCCCCGGCAGCCGCTCATGATGAACCCGCGCACGTAGTCCCGGGCGGGATCGGTTTCATAGAACTGGCGGGTCGAGACGGTCCCGCCCCAGGTGCCGTTCCAGCCGTCGACAGGTTCTTCGAAAAGGCCCGTCGCGAAGCTCTGGACGTGAACCATCAGGTTCTTGCCGACGAGCCCGCTCGAGTTGGCGAGCCCTTCGGGATGGGAGGGCGAGGCGGACATCAACAGCAGCCGCGGCGTGCCGAGTCCGCCGCAGGCAACGACTGTCACCGCGGCGCGAGCCTCGCGGACGACGCCATCCTGGTCGTAGTAGCGCGCACCCAGGGCGCGGCCGTCATCGCCCAGCACGATCTCGCGGACGCGTGCTTGCGTCCGCAGGTCGACTCCGTTCTCGAGGGCGCCGGGCCAGTAAGTCAGGTCGGCAGTGGATAGAGACCCTTGCGGACATCCAAACGTGCACCAGCCGCGGTTGTCGCAAGCCGGTCGCCCGCGGTAGGCCCTGGTTGTGATCGCCTGCTCGGTCGGCCACCAGTACCAACCGAGCTTCTCGTACGCGTTCACGAGCAGCTGGCCGGGCCGCCCGATCGGCGCGGGCGGATTGGGGAGGTCTTCGCGTGGCGGGCCGCATGGATCGCCGGCCAGGCCGGCCACGCCGACCTCGGCCTCATTGATGGCGTAGTAAGGTGCCAGCTCCTCATAGTCAAACGGCCAGTCGGCCCCGACGCCATCCAGCGAGTGCACCTTGAAATCCGAAGGCGCCATCCGCCAGTAGTTGCCCGCGAAGCCGATCTGGCTCCCGCCGACTGCGTTGTACATGTAAATGTCGATTGGATCCCGCCCCTCGCTGCTGACGGGGTAATCGGCAGGCCATCGCCGCACATTCGGGTTGGCCGCCCAGTATCGCCGGCCCCGCACCTCCCAATCGAGATGGGACTTGGGCAGCCTAGTGCGATCCACCCACTGACCCTGCTCCAGGCACACCACTTTGGCGCCCCGGCCCGCCAGCCGGCTGCAAATGGCGGCGCCCGCGGCGCCAGACCCGATGACCAGCACGTCAGCGTCCGGCTGACGGCTCATCCCTTGACCTCCCGGCTGCTTTCGACAGCGCGGTAGCGAGGAGGCAGCTTCCGTACCCGCTCGAGCCGCGATGCGTCGAACGCGGTCATGGAGCTCCCTGTCATGGGTGCGTTGCCTCTCCACCCGTTCTCGGCTTCGATTGCCGTCAGCACGTCGGGATGCCCGTAGTAGGCCTCGTACGTGAAGTCGCTGACCATGCTGAACGCGTCGCCGTCCAGGGCTTGAAGCCGGCGGAGCAATCCCTCGCGCTCCTCAGCGTCGGCCTCCACGAAAGCCCGCCCGACGGCTTCATGCGCCAGCCTCTCGACCTCGTCGATGGCGTGAATGAGCGCGGGCCGGATCGAGGGAACGAGGTGCACGGTGGCGTCGATGTACTCCGCGGCGCCGACGCTGCCCGCGTCGGGCCGCCGCCCGTACTTCGGGATCAGCGTCGCCGTCCAGGCCCTGAGCGTGGCGGCGCGTGCGGGGTCGAGGACCACAAAACCTCTCGGCGCGCCCACCGGCACCTCCGCTCGCCCGACCTCGAGGCGGTAGTCAGGCCGGCTCGACTGCGCCACCTGGTGCTCGCCCTGCTTTCTGTCGTATGCCATGTGATCCTCCTGGTCCGAACGGAACGGTCGACTACGAGTCCCTGCCTCCGAGGTCGCGCGGCCTACCAGTGCTCTCCCTCACCATCAGCTCGACGGCGTGCAGCCGCGTGGTGGTGCTCTTGTCCTCGCCGTCCAGGTGGCGCATCAAACGCTGCACTCCTGCGGCGCCGAGCTCGGCCATGGGAACGTGGACCGTGGTCAGCTTCGGATGGACGAACTCCAGTCCAGGGATGTCGTCAAATCCAGCCACCGAGACATCGTCGGGGACACCGAGGCCCTGGCGCCGCAGCTCTGCAAGAGCGCCGAGCGCCATCGTGTCGCTGGCCACGAACACCGCGCTGGGCGAGCCGGTGGCGAGCAGTCGGGCCGTGGCCGCGGCTCCTCCGGCGGTGGTGAAGTCGGCCCGCATCAGAACCGGTTCGGCGCCGGCCCCCTTCATGGCCTCGAGATACCCGCGCTCTCGTTCGTGGCTCGTGCGAAGGGTCTCTGGCCCGCTGATCATGGCGATACGAACATGACCAAGCGCCAGCAGGTGCTCGGTGACGAGGCGAGCGCCGGCGCGGTTGTCGGGCATCTCGGCCGGCCATCGCTCAGACCGGGGGGCAAGGGCGACGATCGCGCCGCCGTAGTGCGCGATGGTGCGGGCGTAGCCGCCCATGCGACGACGGTAGTTCTCCTCGTCCAGGCCTCCACCCGCGAAGATCACGCCGGAGACGCGGCTCAGGCTCAGCATCTCGACGTAGCGCAACTCGGTCATCGGGTCGCGGTCGCTGCTGCAGACAACGGTGAGGAAGCCGCGTGCCGAGGCGGCCGCGGTCGCGCCTCGAACGATCTCGGCAAAGTAGGGGTCGGTCACGTCATGGACGACGATTGCGATGGTCGGGACGCGCCTTGTTCTGAGGGCTCGCGCCATCGGATTCGGCCTGTATGCGAGGCGTGTGGCCGCGGCCTGGACGCGGGCGCGAGTACGGTCACTGACCGGGTGACGGTTGGCTGGATCGAGGGCACGCGATGCTGTGGTGAGCGAAACATCGGCCTGTCGGGCCACGTCCGAGAGGATGGGAAGCTGGCGCCGGGTCGTCGCCGGACGCCGCTTGCTGGGCACCCTGGACGCGACGCGGCTCATGGCATCACCAGACAAAAAAGGAAATGGATTTCCTCACCATGGGGCATACTATCGCCGTGGCCATCTCGGGATGTCAATCATGACCCGCGAACCGGTGGCGGGGGCGCTCGGCTGACGTGGCGGTGGTCCACCATCTCGGCTGGGCCGTGCGATCGATTGATGAGTCCCGACTGCACTTTGAGAGGGCGCTCGGTCTCGCATTCCGGGGAGAAGAGGCGTTTCCGGACCTGCGAGTCGCCTTTTTCGGAGAAGGGCCGGCAACTGTCGAGCTGCTGGAGCCGCTCGCCGAGAATTCCGACCTGAGCGCCTTCCTCGCCGAGCATGGCGAAGGCCTGCATCACCTCGCGCTCAAAGTGGATGATGTGGCAGCCGCCCTTGACGATGCGAACGCACGGGGATTCAGGCTGCTCGATTCCGGTCCAAAGCCCGGCGCCCGCCGGACGCTGATCGCCTATGTCGATCCCAAGCGGGCCGACGGGGTCCTCATCCAATTCGTTCAGGAACGCTGATGCCGGCGGATCAAGGAGGTTTAGATGAAGCTCGACCTTGAGGGCCTGATCCCGGCCACGGTCCTGCCAATGAGGGAAGGTGCAGAGATCGACGAGGCGGGCCTGCGTCGGTACATCCGCCATGTTGCAGGCGCCAAACCGAAAGCACTCGCCATCAATGTCGACACCGGTGAGGGCCCGCACCTCTGGCCGAAAGAGCGTCTCCGGGTGCTCGAGCTGGTGCTGGCCGAGGTCGGCGACCGCATCCCGGTGATCGCCGGCCTGGGCGCTCAGTTCACCGCTCAGGCCGTGGAGCTGGCGCGCGAGACGAAGGAGGTCGGAGCCGCCGGCCTGCTCGTGTTTCCGATCGGCGCGTACCAAGGGTTGCCCCTTGACCCGGAGGTTCCGGTGAGGTACCACGCCGCGATCGGCGACGCGACCGGTCTGCCCCTCGTCCTCTTTCAGCTCCAGCCAGCTCTGGGTGGCGTCAATTTCGAGCCGGAAACTCTCGAGCGACTGTGCCGCGTGGCCCAGGTCGTCGCGATCAAGGAGGCGTCGTTTGACCGCAAGCGGTTTGTCGAGGTCCGCGACGTGGTCAAGGCCGCACGGCCCGAGTGCGTCTACTTGACTGGAAACGACAATTTCATCCACGAGTCCTTCCTGCTCGGTGCGCAGGGCGCCCTGATCGGCTTTGGAGCGGTCGCGACGCACCAGCAGGTCGAGCTGGTGACCCATGCGCTGGCGGGCCGGCACGAGCAGGCGCGCACCATCATGGAGCGGTTGACCCCGCTGGTCGATGCCATCTTTGCTCCTCCGGTGAGGAACTACAGGGCGCGCGCCAAGGCTGCGCTCGTGATGCAGGGCATACTCGACCGCGAGACGGTGCGTCCACCGCTCTTGCCCATCTCGGATGCCGAGAGGAAGCTCATCCGGGCGGCCATGGTCTTCGCGGGCGAGCTGGAGCAAAAGGGCGACGCAGCTCAAGCTTCAGGATGAAGCTGGGGGTTTTCGTCCCGTCTTACCTTCTCCCTGGCCAGGATGGCCAACACGGCGAGCAGATCCGCCGATTTGCCGTCAAGGCCGAGGAGCTGGGCTTCGACTCGCTTTTCATCACGGACCACCTGCTGACCGCGGCGAGGTTCTACCGGGTCAGCTGGACGGAGCCGATGTTGACCCTCGCGCACGTGGCCGCGGTGACCAGCCGTGTGAAGCTCGGCACCTCAATCCTGGTCCTGCCGACCCGGCAGCCGGTGCTGCTCGCCAAGGAGATCGCGACCCTTCAGCACCTCAGCGGCGGCCGCTTTATCTACGGGATTGGCACCGGCTGGTATCCGCCCGAGTTCGAGTCGACCGGCAGCACACGCATGGAGCGTGGAGCACGCACCGATGAGGTGCTCGAGGCATCGATGAAGCTGCTCAAGGGCGCCCACGTCAGCTTCGAAGGCAAGTACTACCGGATGGAAGACATCACGGTCGAGCCGTTGAGCCAGGTGCCGCCAGTGTGGGTGGCGGGCGGACAGCAGTACGCGCACGAGGCCTCGCCCGACAAGGCCGAGATGTCGCCCAACGTGCTCGACAGGATCTGCCGCTGGGACGGATGGATCGTCAGGCCGACGTCGCACCCGACTCAGATGGCCGAGGACCTCGCGGAAATCGACGCCGAGCTGGCGCGGCGGGGCACATCCCGAGCCCAGAAAAACTTCACGGTCGCGCACGAGAATTTCTGCTGGCTCAGTGAGAAGGCATCGCGTCAGGAAGCGGTCGACGAGCAGAAGCGATACATGCTTGGCGTGGTGTCGGACGAGCGACCGTGGGACTACATCGAAGCCGTGTACCTGACCGGCACGATCGACGACATTCAGCGCCGCATCCAGCAGCGAATCGACGCGGGTGTCGAAGAGATCTTCCTGCATACGATGACGGCGGATCCACGTCAACTCGACCTCATGGCTAAACACGTCCTGGAGCCGTTCAGTCGCGTTGATACGAGAGCGATACGGTGAAGTTCGACGGCCGGACCGCGCTGGTCACCGGCGGCACTCGCGGTATCGGTCTGGCCATCGTCCGGGCGCTGCGCCGCGAGGGCGCGCGGGTGATTGCGATCGGCAAGTCCAAAGAACAGGTCGCCGCGTTTCGGAGTGAATTTGCTGAAGATCCCCTGGCCACCGTCGAGCTCGCCGACGTACGTGAGCGAGGCGCGCTGGAAGCGGTCCGACAGCGCCTGTCAGAGCTCGACATCCTGATCCCGAACGCCGGCGTCAACACGCGGGTAAAGGCCCTCGAGCTGCCGGATGAGGCACTGCGGGAGATCCTGGAAACCAACCTCTATGGCGTTTTCGTCACGTGCCAGGTTTTCGCACCCTTGCTTTTTGCGAAACCGGGAGGTCGGGTTGTGATCACCAGTTCCGTCTCCGCCATTCACGGGATGGACCTGCGCGCCGCGTATACGGCCACCAAGGCCGGGCTGTCGGGCCTGGTGCGCAGCCTGGCCATCGAGTGGGGGCCGCGGGGAGTGACCGTCAACGCGGTTGGACCCGGCGTCATCGAGACTCCACTGACGCGGGCCTACATGGACCAGCATCCCGAGCGCGTCAAGGCGACCATCGAGAACACACCCCTCAGGCGCATCGGTGTGCCCGAGGACGTTGCCGATGTGGTCGTGTTCCTGGCTTCTGACGCCGCGCGCTTCATCTCCGGGCAGACCATCTTCGTGGATGGCGGATTGAGTGCTGGTAGCGCGTGGTGGTAGGAGCCGCCAGTTGCCAGAGATGAGCCGAAAGTCGATCGACGACGTGCCAGTTGGACTTCAGACCCGCATCACCAAAACCGTGAGTGAGTCGGACGTCTACCTCTTCGCCGGCATCACCGGCGACCTGGATCCAAACCACGTTGACGAGGAGTACTGCCGCAAAACGAGCCTGGGTCATCGCGTCGCCCATGGAGCACTGATCATTGGCTATGCGTCAGCGGCTTCCACCCGCATCTTGCAGGACTTCGACCGGCCGATGGTTTCGGTCGGGTACGACCGGATCAGGTTTCTCAAGCCCGTCTATTTCGGTGACACCCTGACCATCGACTACGAGATCACAGGCATCGAGCGCGAGCGGGAACGGACTCTGGCGAAGATCGAGATCAAGAACCAGCACGGCAATCTGGTCGCAGTGGCAACGCACATCATGCAGCTGGTGGAGTGACCGAGCACCCAAGCCTCGGGCTTCTGACCGGAGTGCGCATACTCGCGTTCACCCAGTTTCTTCTGGGACCGGCCGCGTGCCAGTACCTGGCCGATATGGGGGCGGACGTGATCAAGATCGAGCCTCCTGGCCGCGGGGCCTGGGAGCGCAGCTGGGCCGGGGCCGAGCTCTTCATCAACGGAGTCAGCGCGTTCTTCTTGCTCGCCAATCGCAACCTCCGCAGCGTCACACTGAACCTCAAGAGCGAGCGTGGCGTGGAGGTGGCTCGCAAGCTGGCGGCGAAGACGGACGTGGTCATCGAAAACTACCGTCCGGGAGTCCTCGATCGGCTTGGGCTCGGGTACGAACGAATCAAGGAGCTCAATCCCAAAGTCATTTATGCATCCGGCTCCGGATATGGCAGCGACGGACCATACAGCCACCTACCCGGCCAAGATCTGCTGCTCCAGGCAATCTCCGGCCTTGGCGCCAACACCGGTACGGAATCCGATGGACCGACCGTTTCGGCAGCGGCAATCGTCGATCAGCACAGCGCCAGCCTGCTCGCAATGGGAATCCTGGGCGCTTTGGTGCACAGGGAGCGCACGGGTGAAGGGCAGCGAGTCGAAGTGATCATGATGGAGGCAGCTCTCGACATCCAGACGGAGCCGGTCGTCTATCACCTGAATGGGGCGCGCCTGCGGCGCCCGAAGACACCGGTTGCCGATACTTTTCATTCGGTCCCATACGGGTTTTATGCGACCGCCGATGGCCACCTGGCGATCTCCATGGCGCCAATCAAGTCGATCGCGGAGGTGCTCGGCAGCCCAGCTTCGCTGGAGCCCTATCAAGATCCCAAGATCGCATTCAGCAAGCGGGACGAGATTCGTGCGGCTCTGGACCCGTACTTCCGCGAGCGGACGACGGCAGAATGGCTCGACGTCCTGCGGGCGCATGGCATCTGGTGCGCGCCCGTGAACACCTTGATGGAGACATTCGACGACGTTGCCGTCAAGCACATTGCGCCGGTCCTCGAGTTCGATCATCCCCGCGCCGGGCGCGTCCGAGTTCTCAAGCATCCAGTCCGTTACAGCTCGGGGGTGGCCACGCTCCGCCGGCCACCGCCGGAGCTTGGTGAGCACACGGTCGAGGTGCTCGGTCAATTGGGTTACGGCGAGGACGAGATCGAAGCCATGCGGGCCGCCGGGGAGATCTAGCCCTCCGAAAGTTTCTTGGCCCAGCCGGAATACTATACAGACCGTTCTGTTTTATTCAGTGTTGGATCTCTCGGTTGTGGCCCCACCCAAGCGAGGCGGAGCCAAGGAGGAGTTGACATGAGCGGTTTGCCAAACATTGTTCTTGTCCACGGCGCGTGGGCAGACGGTTCGAGCTGGAGCGCGGTAATCGAGCGCCTCCAGAAAGACGGATTCAACGTGACAGCGCCCCAGTTCCCACTGACGAAGCTGGCCGACGACGTGACGCGGCTTCGCGAGGTTCTCGCCCGGCAGGACGGCCCGGCCGTCGTGGTCGGACACTCATACGGCGGGCAGATCATGACTGCGCTCGGGGCAGAGGCGCCAAATGTCGCCGGTCTCGTTTATATCGCGGCCTTCGGCCTCGACCAGGGCGAATCGCTCGGCGCGATCCTGGCCCAGGGACCACCTACCCCTGCGATCGCACATCTCGATATCGACAAGCAGGGCTACGCATGGCTGCCTGAGGACGATTTCATCAATCACTTCGCGGGTGACGTGGATCCTATCCAGGCCAAGGTCATGTTTGCGGTGCAGCAGCCGCTGGCCGCGAGCGCACTCGGGGAGGCGATGGGCGAGCCGGCATGGAAGTCCATTGCTTCGTGGTACCTCGTTGCCCAGGCTGACCAGGCCATTCCGCCAGACGCGGAGCGGCTGTTCGCGAAGCGGATGGGCGCAACGACCATCGAGGTCAACTCGAACCACCTGCCGATGGTTTCTCATCCGGATGAGGTGGTCAAGCTGATCAAAGCAGCCGTCGAGAAGATCGAGCAAACGGAGGCCGTGGCTTCTACCTCGAGATAGAGCAGGGCTGGCGGGTTTCTGTCCGGCGCTGACAACGAGCGGCGCTGGACAGGGCCCATCAATCGCCGGTCCGCGCCCTTCTGGTTTGTATACTCGGTGCGCCTTGCGGATTGTCGATGTGCGCACCGATACGCTCACCATGCCGAGTCCCGACATGCGACGTGCAATGGCAAATGCCGAGCTCGGTGACGATGTTTTCGGGGAGGACCCCACCGTGAACCGCCTCCAGGATGTGGCCGCGGAAATGCTCGACAAGGAGGCGGCGCTCTTCGTGAGCAGCGGCACAATGGGCAACCTTCTAGGACTTCTGGTCAATGTGCGCTCTGGTGAAGAGCTAATCGCCGACGCGGATGCTCACGTGTTCATGGCTGAAGCGGCCGGAGCTGCTGCCGTAGGTGGAGTCCAGATCATGCCCGTCCGGACCGAGGGTGGAATCATGGAGCCGGAGCAGATTGCCGATGCGATCCGCCCCGACGATCAACACTATCCGCGCACGGCTGCGGTGACCTTCGAAAACACCCACAATCGGCATGGCGGCATCGCCTGGCCGTTGGCGGCACTCCGAGCCGCTTCTCAACAGGCTCGAGATAGTGGAATCGCCGTACACATAGATGGCGCTCGAATCTTCAATGCCGCCATCGCCATCAGGGCGGATGTCAAAGAGCTCGCCGCCTGCGGCGACACATTGACCTTCTGCCTGTCTAAGGGTCTTGGCGCCCCAGCTGGAAGCATTCTTGTCGGGCCCGCCGCGAAAATTGCGCAAGCTCGGCGATGGCGAAAGATGCTCGGGGGCGGGATGCGCGAGATCGGAATGCTTGCTGCAGCCGGTTTATATGCCCTCGATCACATGGTGGACCGTCTGGCCGAGGACCATGCCAACGCCCGCACGCTGGCAGAGGGCCTGGCCGAGATCAAAGGCATCAAGCTCGACCTTTGGCGAGTCCAAACCAACCTCGTGATCTTCGAGATCGACGGGATTTCAACAGCGGAGTTCCTTGACGAATGCATGAAGCGCGGGCTCAGGGCGGATGCAAGCGACCGAACTCGGGTTCGGTTCGTCACCCGTTATGGAATCGACGCCGAGGACGTTCAATACGCGCTGAAGGTGGTCTCGGAGGTGATGGGCGCAGCCTGACCGATGACCCGGCCAGTGAGACTCATTACCGAACTGCTGGGCACCTTCATCTTTCTTTCGGTCATCGCGCTCTCTGGTTCAGCGGGCGCACTGGCTCCTTTGCCTATCGGCACAGCTCTCATGGCGATGGTCTACATGGGCGGCCATATCTCGGGCGCTCACTACAACCCGGCTGTCTCGTTCGGAGCCTTTCTGAGTAGGAAGCTCGGCGCGGTCGACATGGCTGGTTACTGGGTGGCCCAGGTGGTCGGTGCCGCCCTCGCGTTCACGTTCGGTTATTTGGTGAGCAACCACACGCCGGGGATTCACCCTGGGCCCAGGGTCCAGGTCCTGCAAGCGCTCGGAGTTGAGATCGTGTTCACTGCCGCACTCGTGCTGGTGGTTCTCGCAGTAGCTGCGAGTAAAGCAACCCAAGGCAATTCCTTCTACGGCTTGGCCATTGGCTTCACCATCATGGCCGCCGTTTTTACTGGCGGGCCAATTTCGGGAGGTGCTTTCAATCCGGCCGTCGGCTTTGGCGCCACCCTCGGTTCGGTCCTTTTCGTGAGCGGCGGCTGGTCGGACCTGTGGCTTTACGTGGTCGGCCCGTTCATCGGGGCCGCGATCGGAGCCGGCATCCACCGCCTGCTGGTCAGCGGCGAGGCAGCACGATGAAACAGCCCACAGGTGCGGTCGTACAGCAACGCGCGGTGAGAGACGTTCTCGAACGACGCGGGCTTGGATGAACCCGCCTTAGCAGTTACAACCAGCCTTTGACCTTCGCAATCCGGGCAGCGTCCGCCCGGTTGCGGGCACTCAGCTTTTGTATCGCCGCCGATAGGTAGTTCCTGACGGTTCCCTCCGAAAGATGGAGTTGCTCGGCGACCTCGATCACGCTCGAGCCATCCGACGATGCAGCCAGCACTTCAACTTCACGCGGGGACAGCGGGTTCTCACCTTCGCTCAACGCCTGTGCCGCCAGCTGCGGATCGACCACTCGTTCGCCTGCCGCTGTTCGACGTATCGCGACCGCCAGTTCCTCTGCGTGCGCGTCCTTGAGCATGAAGCCGGTCGCACCCGCGGCCATCGCCCGGCGCATCAGGCCCGGCCGGCCGAACGTCGTCAGGATCAACACACGACACTCGGGAAGCTCGCGATGCAGCTCGGCTGCCGCATCGATTCCATCCCTGCCAGGCATCTCAATGTCTACCAGCGCCACATCCGGTCGATGTTCGAGCGCCTGGTCGAGGACCTGGTCGCCGCGGTCCACCTGCGCCACAATCTGGATGTCCGGCTCGAGCGACAGAAGGGCGGCAAGCGCTCCTCGGACCATGTCCTGATCTTCGGCCAGCAGAACTCGGATCACAGAGGCACCGAAACCCGTAGACGGAAACCGCCGCTGGCCGAAGACCCGAACTCGACTTCGCCCTTTCGCCCAGCGACGCGCTCGCGGAGACCCGTGAGACCGTTGCCCGGCTTGAAGTCGATAGCACCGCGGCCGTCGTCGGTCAGCTCCAGCTCAGCCCGGCCGTCTCGTCGGGCCAGCGTGATCCCTGCCGCCGTGGCGCCTGCGTGGCGAATCACATTCGTCACTCCCTCTCGCAAGGCCCATGCCAGCACGTTCTCAGTCATGACGGGCAGGCTGTCGGCGAGCGGCTGAACGCTCACTTCGATACCGGCAGCCAGGAGGGCCGACCGCGCTTGTTCGATCTCAGTGGTAAGGCTGGCGTCGCGATATCCAGAGACCGCCTCGCGTACGTCGGCGAGGGCCTGTCTCGCGACGCGCTCGATATCGGCCACCTCCGCCGCGACGCGATCCGGCGAAGCGACAGCCAGCTTCCCGGCCAGCTCCGCCTTGAGCACGATCACAGAAAGACTGTGTCCAAGCAGGTCGTGGAGGTCGCGGGCGAAGCGAAGGCGCTCTTCGGCAACCATGAGGCGCGCCATGTCCTCACGAGCCAGGTTGAGGGCCCGGTTGGTTCGACCGAGTTGAGCGGACACCAGCACGACGCCGCCCACGAGGATGCCTTCGAGGGCGATCGACCAGGTCCAGATGCCGGCTCCTTCGAAGGCTCCCAACGCAGTCATCAAGGCGGCGAGTCCGACCACCGCCGCGACTCCGACGCGCCACCTTGAGACGTGACCAGCGACGGCGGCGATGACGTAGATGAAAAGGGCGCCCCAGATCAGGCCGTTGGCCAGCGCCAAAGCCAGCGCGATGACAAACAGCGATGCCCACGCCAACCAAACGCCTTCGGGCGCTCGTCGAGCGTAGAGGCGGACCCACAACCACGTATAGACACCGACGAATGTTGCGACGGCGCTCAGGCCGGCCAGGAGGACAAGCGGGTCGGGCCCGCTCTGGACAAAGGCGATCACCGGATAGACGAGAAAGAGCAGCCAGATCAGAGTGAAAACGTGAAACAGGACGCGTTGTCGATAGATCCCCATCTCTGGGCCTGAGCCTACACGCGTGCCGCAATGAGCGGAAGTTACAAGTGCAATGCAGGCGCCATGACGAATGTAACCCTGAATTGGTTACGGAGCTGACTGGTCAGGCGAAACGCGCGCACCTAGGCTCTTCACATGGCGACACCAGCAGTCGAGTTGGTCGATGTTCGGAAGACCTTCGGGCATTTGGAAGCCCTGCGCGGAGTGAGCCTCCGCATCGAGCAAGGAGAGATCGTCGCCATCCTCGGGCCCAACGGCGCGGGCAAGACGACTTGCATCAACTTGATGTTGGGCCTGCGCCGACCAACCGCGGGGACTGCGCGGCTGTTCGGACTTTCACCCGAAGACCGCCGCGCCCGCAGCCGGTGCGGCGTCATGCTTCAGGAATCCGGTCTGCTCGGTCAGCTCCGGGTGCGCGAGCTGGTGGACTTGTTCGGTTCCTACTATCCGCACCCAATGACCCCTGAGAAGGCAATTGCCATAGCCGGCTTGCAGGACCAATCCAAGATGCAGGCCAGCAAGCTATCCGGGGGTCAACGCCAAAGGCTCTATTTCGCGCTCGCGGTCTGCGGCGACCCGGCGGCCATTTTTCTCGATGAACCCACCGTTGGCATGGACGTCGAGGCGAGGCGGGCCTTTCTCGATGTCATTCGGGAGTTTGCGGAATCCGGGAAGACCATAGTGCTGACGACGCACTACCTCGAAGAGGCCGACGAGCTGGCCGAGCGGATCGTTGTGTTCGACCAGGGGCGGGTCATAGCTGACGCGAGTCCGAGCGAGATCAAATCTCAGGTTGCCGGCAAGAGGGTCAGCTTTGCGACCGCCACGCCCGTTCAGGAGGCGTACTTGGCTGGTCTGAACCTCGTGAGCATGGAGCGCGAAGCGGACCGAGTACGCATTCTCACAAGTACGCCGGAGGAAGTGCTGTGGCGCCTACACCAATGCGGCGTCGAGATCCACGACCTCGAGGTCACCGGCGTCAACCTCGAGGATGCCTTCGTTAGCCTTACCTCGCACCGCGCCAGGATGGCGACATGAGCATCACCGAGCTCAGGTTGGACGTGGCGCCGCTGCCCTACGTGATGTGGAAGCAGACGCGCGCCCAGCTTCTCAACTCACTTCGTATTCCAGCGTTTAGCTTGACCACCGTTTTCTTGCCGATCATGTTCTTCGCGTTCTTCGGGCTGCCGTACGTCCACCAGACCATCGACCACACCAACATCACGATTGGCCCATATATGATGGCGTCCTTCGGGGCCTACGCAGTCAGCAGCGCGATGGTGTTCAACTTTGGGATCGGCGTGGCAATGGCTCGCGGGCAGAAAATGGATCTCCTCCAGCGTGCAACGCCGCTCCCATCAGGGGTTGCGATCGCAGCCACGGTGGTGAACGCGATGCTTTTCGCACTCTTCTCCCTGATCGCGCTTTTCGTCTTCGCCTCGATCGCCGGCGGTATCCGCCTGCCCATCGAGACCTGGCTGACGCTTACCTTCAGACTGCTCGTCGGCGCCGTGCCTCTCATCGGGCTCGGGATGGCGATCGGCTATGCGGCCGGACCCAACTCAGCTCCTGCGGTCACCAACCTGATCTACCTGCCGATGTCGTTCGCGTCCGGTCTGTTCATTCCGGTCGCGCAGCTGCCAACCATCATCCAGAAAGTGGCGCCATATCTGCCCACATACCACTATGGCCAGATCGCGTGGAATGCGGTGGGCGCGCCGACTGAGTCGATGGAGTCCGCGGTCGTCTGGCTGACGATCTGGACGGTCTTGCTGTTTGGACTCGCCGTGCGCTTTATTCGGCTCGATCAGAGCCGAAAGTTCTCATAGAGCCCGCCTCGAGCAAACTCCCAAAGAAAACCGGCGTGGCCTATGCGTCCGGTTTAGGCCTCGGACTCCCAGCCCGGCCGCAACTCGGCGACGACCGAATCGACGACGTCGACGAACTCCTGAATGTCCTGCTCGGTCATCGGCGTCGACAGCGCCCCCATCGCGCGGGGCGCCATCAGGACCCCGTGGTTCACGAGCCCAAGGAAGAAATCGTGCGTCATCTTCTTGTTTGACGAGACCATGGTCCGATAGTCGATCACGGGCGTTTCCGTGAAGTGGATGGCGAAGAGCGATCCCACACCGTTGACTTGCGCGCGCACACCGTGGGAAGCGAACACCTCAGACAGCTGTTCGGTGACCCGAGCGCCCTGCCGGTTGAGCTCGACGTACACGTTCGGCGTGAGCTCGGTCATCGCGGCAAGACCGGCGGCCATTCCGAGCGGGTTGCCGTTGTAGGTCCCACCCTGGGCGAGGTTCGGCTTTCTCCGCGGGTCCAGCAACTCCATCACGTCGGCGCGGCCGCCGAAGGCCGCGACGGGAAGGCCGCCTCCGATGATCTTGCCAAGGGTGGTGAGATCCGGGGTAACGCCATAAAGCTGCTGCGCTCCGCCGGGAGCGACGCGGAATGAGATCACCTCGTCGAAGATCAGCAGTATGCCGAGCTCTTTGGTGACGCTCCTGAGGCGCTGGAGGAATTCCGGTGTGGCCGCAATCACCCCGCCCGCGCCAATGATCGGCTCCAGGATCACGGCCGCCAGCTGCCGGCCCTCTCGTCGGATCAGGGCTTCGGCCGCGTCCGGGTTGTTGAACGGCAGCACGACTGTCTGCTCCAGCGCCCAGTCGGGCGTACCGATCGAATCGGGCCGCGCGATGGGAGCATCCGGCGGGCCGGCCTCGGACACGTCGGGATGAGTGCTCACCTCGGCGTAGTCATGGGTTCCGTGGTATCCGCCTTCCATACGCGCGGTCTTCGGGCGGCCGGTAAACGCCCGCGCGAGCCGCATGGCGAACATGGTCGCCTCGGTACCGGAGTTGCAGAACCGCACCATGTCGAGGCTGGGCACCCGTTCGCACAGAAGGGCCGCGAGCTTGACCTCTACAGGGTTGGCAGCGGCGAAACCCGTCCCCTGCGCGGCCTGCTTGCGAATCGCCTCCACCACCTTAGGGTGGGCGTGGCCGAGGATCATAGCGGTGTAATTGCCGAGCATGTCGATACGCTCGGTGCCGTCCGCATCCCAGATCCGGCAGCCCTCGCCGCGTGTGATGTAAAGCGGGTAAGGGTCGAAGTAGGTTGTAGTTCGGGTGGTGCCTCCAGGCATGACTGCGACGGCGCTTTCGTGGAGCGCGCGAGATCCGGGCGTTTGCCGGCGGTAGGTCGTCTCTGGATCAACCATCAGCGGCGAGGCTACAACACCCGCGAGCCGGCGGAATATCCAGGTCGACGGGTCTATTGACCTCGGTATGGGCGAAACCGGCATCCAGTCGATCCATGAGATGCAGCTACCCCGCCTGAACGGCAAGCCTGAAAGCTTGTCCGTGTACTCAGGAAAGGTAGTGCTTGCCGTCAATGTCGCCTCGCGCTGCGGCTTCACGCCGCAATATGCCGGCCTGCAGGCGCTCCAGGACCGCTACGTAGATCGCGGATTCACGGTGCTTGGCTTCCCCTGCAACCAGTTCTTCCACCAGGAGCCGGGCACGGCCGAGCAGATCCAGGAGTTCTGCAGCCTCAATTACGGAGTCAGCTTTCCCCTCTTCGCGAAACTGGACGTCAAAGGAGAGGGGCAGCATCCCCTGTACTCACTCTTTAGCGAGATCCCGGACGACTCAGGCAAGGCCGGCAACGTCAACTGGAACTTCGAAAAGTTCCTTGTTGGACGCGATGGACGCGTCATGCGCCGCTTCCGGTCGAAGGTCACACCCGAAGATCCCAGGATCGTCGAAGCCGTCGAGTCGCTCCTCTAGTCGCGGCTTAGGGCTGCAGCTCTACCTGGGCCTTGTCGCCGACCTTCAGCCGAGCGGACTGGAGCAACTTTTGGTTGAGGCTGAGTGCAAGTACGCCGCCTCCGGCCGGCATCGTGTTCGAGGTGAAATCGACGCCATTCAGCGTCCCACGCACTCGACGTTGTTTAAGCCCGCCGAGGTCATCTGCGACGTCCTTCGGGATGTCGACCACCGCCAGGCCGGCTCGAAGCTCCGGTCGAAAATAGCGCACGGTTCCGGTGAATCTCATGGGTTAGCAATGTAATCCCCGGATACTTCAGTGGCTATCAAACTGGTGCAGCCGGACGCGTGGATCTTCGATCTCGATGGAACGCTGGTGGATACCGTCGAGACCAGGATCGTGGCCTGGCTGCAAACCTTCGAGGAACAGCGAATACCGTCCAATCGTGCGCTGGTCGCCAAGCTCATCGGATCCGATGGCCGGCGGCTGGCCCGTATCGTGGCCGAGGCGGCAGGCCAGACCCTGAGCTCCGATCGAGAAGAGGAAATCGATCGCCGCGCCGGTGAGATTTACAGCGCCCTCAACACCAACCCCAAGGCGCTCCCGGGCGCTCTCGAGCTGCTCAATACTCTCGACGAGCTCCAACGACGATGGGCCATCGCAACCTCGAGCCGGCGCGAACAGGTCGACGCTTCCGTGAATGCGCTAGCGCTTCCCAGGCGTCCGATCATCATCGACGGCAGCAACGTGAAGCATGCCAAGCCGGCGCCCGATCTGCTTCTCTATGCCGCCCGGGAGCTCGGCGTCGAGCCATCGCGCTGCTTCTACGTGGGCGACTCGATCTGGGACATGCAATCGGCGGCCGCTGCCGGCATGCAGGCGATCGGCGTTGCCAGCGGCTCGGCGACTGCGGTTGAGCTGGCAGGAGCAGGAGCGTTGCTCACGGTCAAGGCTCTGACGGAGCTCATCCCCTTGGCACGAGGCCGGCGTCGTCGGGCGAAAGGGCGCTGAGGAAGCCGACGTAGTCTCGATCAGACGAGGAAGCGGCCATTCTCCATGACGAGCCTTCCGTCGACTGAGATTGTGGCGTGGGAGGCCAGCACGTCGACGTGCGAGGGACAATCCCAGTTAGCGCCGGTCTCAAAGCCGGCGGGGCTTCCAAAGGCGACATGCACGCCCGGAAATTTCTCGTCCTGCAAAAAGTTCCCGACGATCCGAGAGAGGCCGACGTTGGTGCCGATCGCAAATTCGCCAGTCCGGTTGGAGTTAGGGTCCTGGGCCATGTACTCCCGGATGTCGGCTGATAGCTGACCGTCCGGCGTCTCTACCGAGACAAGTCGGCCGCCTTTGACTACCAGGCGCACCGGCGGTGACAGCAGGCCGTACTTCTCCGTGAACCAGTCTCCCATCTCTTCGGCGGCGATCAGGCCGTCCACGGATTGCGGGCAGGTGAATGTCTCGCCCTCTGGCAAATTGCCCCAAAGCCCCTGCTCCCAGTAGCGCCCGTCACACGGGATCCACTTGAGGGCCGGTGAGAAGGTCGCGATCAGCTCGGTGCCCAGTGACGTGGTGACGGAAATCTCGTGGGCTTGTCGGGCAATTTCATAGATCTGCCGGGTGACGCGGTAGATCTCCTCGTAGTCGGCAGCCATTCCGTCCTGCATCACCAGATCGTTGATCCCAATCATGTGCCCGAGCCGGCTGCGAAGCTCCTTTGTTAGCAGTTCCAGCATGGGCTTACGAAATGCAAGCTCTCCTTTCTGACCAGTGCCTACGAAATATGACGCCGTAGGCGCAAAGCGCACGATGTCGTCTGAGATCGATCTGGGGAACGAGGTCGCCGGCCGGGTGACGTGATCCTCCATCGTCCAGGTTCGGACTGTCGCGCCTGTTGCTAGCGCTTCCTCCTCGATCGCCTCTGCGATGTGCTGTCGCGGGCGATCGCGGATGATGCAGACACGGTCCTGGGGCCCGATGTTCAGGCAGGTACGCACGGCGTTTCGAGCGCCTGCCGCGAACTCAGGATGCATATCGCTTGAGCAGCTTAGTTGGGCGTATGAGCGCTGAGGAAGTCCTCGACGCGGAGCAAGGTATTGCTGCGGTGTTCATCCCCGGCCCACGGAGTGATCAGCACCGATTCCGGCGCCAGCGCCACGATCTCCTCCGCCACCGCACGGGGGTGGAAGTCGTCGCCACCGGGCATGACCATCAGCGGAATCGAGCACGAGCGGACGAAGTCTCGGTCGACCGCGAAGACGAAGTCACCGCCGAACATGTGGTTCCGGAAGGCCTTGGCGACCTCGTCGTCCAGCTCCGGATGAGTACTCCGCATCTCATCTGACCACTCGTCGAACATGGCGTCGAACTTCGGCCGGTTGTCCGCGGTGAGGCCAATCGGATTCTGGAGCACGGCCGCTGTGACGCGATCCTGGGCTGCCTGGCACAGCCCAAGAGCGTAGGAGCTGCCGATGCATCCCCCCATCACGTGAAAGCGCTCTCCGCCGAGGTGGTCCATGAGCGCCAGCTGATCCTCCATATAGACATGCCATCCATCATCGGAGGTGATCGGCGCCACTGAAGCGCCGGCGTTGCGCTGATCCATCCCGATCACCTGGAAGCGGTCGCTCAGCTCCTCCAACGGGTTGATCCATGGTGGTCGGGGCCTGCCCGGCTGCTGGGCCCACATTCTCGCCACCGACCTCATCCCGCCCGGCGCCAGCAACAGCAAGGGGTGGCCGGAGCCACGGACTTCGTAGTTGATGGTGACCGATCCGTGCTTGAAGACAGGCATCGAAATCGTATTGAAGCAAATCCGGAGGGCACGGCAGCGCGGCAGCCACTGAGAAGGCCGGCGCTTTGCCGACCTCCTCATGACCTCAGCGAGATTTCGCTGACTCCCGCCGCGGTTATGCAGCTATCTCGGCTTCGACGATTGGAGCCTCGGTGGCCGGTGTTTGGCGGTGGCGGACGGCGACCAGCGCGATCACGAATCCAACCAACGCTATTAGGCCGGCGATCTCGAAGGCGGTACTGAAGCCGGCGGTAAGAGCGCGATTCACGCCCGCGTGCGTGAAGGCGGTGGTCGAGAGCTGATTCCTGCTCACCGTCGTGGCGATGGTGCCCATGATCGCGATCCCGAGCGAGCCGCCGAGCTGGCGGCCGACGTTCAGCAGGGCGGAGGCCAAGCCAGATTCATGCGCCTCGACTTCCGAGATGGCGACGACGCCGGTGGAGACGAAAGCCATACCGAGGCCGATGGCCAGGGTTACGAGCGGGCCAAGAATGTCCGGCACATAGTTCGCGTGTACCGTCACGGCCGACAGCCAGAACATCCCGATCGCAGCGAGCAGCGCCCCAGTCGTCATGGGCACACGCGGGCCGACGCGGCCGATCAGGCGCGATGTGAGGCCGGCGCCGATTCCTATTCCCAGCGCGGTTGGGAGAAATGCGAACCCCGCCTGCAAAGGACTGAAGCCAAGGACGTTCTGCAGGAACAGCGTGAGTAAGAAGAGCATCCCGGACAGGGCGGCGCCAATCGCCAGCGAGAGACCGTAGGCTCCCGAGCGGTTTCGGTTCGCAAAAATGCGCAGCGGCATCAGCGGGTGACGGCCTCGGGTCTCGAGGGCGATGAACGTCGTGAGCAGGGCGACTGCAATGACGAGCGTGCCACGAGTGACGCTGTCGCTCCAGTCGTGTGTGGCCACGCGCGCCAGTCCGTAGACGAGCAATGAGACGCCGGCGGTCACAGTGACAGCGCCCGGGAGGTCAAGGCGACCCGGCTTGCCCTCGCCGCGGATCAGAACTCGCGGAGCCGCCAGGGCCAGCAGCATGCCGATGGGGACGTTCACGAACATGATCCAACGCCACGACAGGTAGTTCGTGATGAGGCCGCCCATCAACAAACCGACCGCGCCACCGCCGGCGGATACGCCCGAGTAGACACCGAGGGCGCGGTTGCGCTCGGCTCCCTGGGGAAACATGGCGGCGAGCAGCGAGAGGGCGGTCGGGGCGAGGACCGCCGCGCCGATTCCTTGTGCCGCCCGGGCACCGATCAGAAAGGTCGATGAGGTGGCGAGACCGCCGGCCAGCGAGCCTGCGGTGAACATCAAAGCGCCGATGATGAACATGCGGCGCCGGCCGAAGAGGTCTCCCGCGCGACCGCCGAGGAGCAGCAGGCCGCCGAACGCAATCGCGTACGCGTTGACAACCCACTCGAGGTCGGTTGCGGCGAAATGAAGCTCGCGCTGGATCGACGGCAGCGCGACGTTGACGATCGCGACGTCGAGCACGACCATCAGCTGCGCGAGAGCGATGAAGATGAGGGCGACGTTCAGGTTGCGCGTCGCCGGTTTGCGTACGGATGCGATTTGGGTTGCCATCAGATTTCTCCTTGTTTGGTGGCGCCTACCGCTATGCGGAGGCGTAGGTACTCGTTGATCCCGATCAGTCGAAACTGCGCCAGCTCGTAGCGCGGGAAGGCGGGCCTGGCGGTCGCGTAGTCGACGACCTCGGGCTCGACCACGCGGTAATGGCGGCCCAGGTACGTGACCCGTCCCTCGCCTGCTGCTTTGATGTTTTGATACCAGGCAGCGTTGTCGCTGAACGTGCGCGGGATGACGAAGCCATCGCCAAGCGGGCGCATTCCGATCGGGGTGGCGTACTCACGGCCGGTGCGCCGGCCGTGGTGATAGAGGATGCCGACGACAGGCATCCAGCGACGTCCTGCGACGAGCAGGACGAGCGGGTTGACGAACCGTGCGGCGAACCGAACGACTCGGCGCGCGCGCGGTCCGAGGTGAATCGAGTTGATGGCGGTGCTCATCGGATTGCCTCCTTGGGTTGACTCATGAACCAAGGACGAGCGACCGGATGACAATGTGACTTTTGGGCCAGATGTCACGTTTATGACCCCTGCCCCGTCCTTATATGTGTGGCGGTCTCAGTGATCGAGAGCAACGAGCGGTTCGCGGACGCATGGACGAACCATCACCGCTTCCTGCTGGACGTGGCGTACCGGCTGCTCGGCAGCTACAGCGACGCCGAAGACATCGTTCAGGAGGGTTTCTCGCGGCTCCTTCGCTCCGACCTCGATCCGATCGAGGACGTCCGCGCCTGGCTGGTCGTGGTCGTCAGCCGGCTGTGCCTCGACCAGCTCCGGTCGTCACGTGTCAAGCGCGAGGCCTACATCGGCCCATGGTTCCCCGAGCCCCTGCTCTTCGCGGACGACGCGGCGATCGACCCCGCCGACGTGGTCACCATGGACGAGAGCGTTCGCTTTGCGCTGCTCGTCGTCCTCGAGCGAATGTCACCCGCCGAGCGCGTCGTCTTCGTGCTGCACGACGTGTTCGATTTCCCGTTCGAGAAGATCGCTCCGATGGTCGGACGCACGGTCGCGGCCTGCCGCCAGCTCGCCAGCCGCGCGCGCAAGCGCGTCGCCGAGGAAGCGGGATCGACGCGGTTTGCGATCGATCCGGCTGAGCAGCGGCGCGTCGTCGACGCGTTCATCGCGGCTTGCGCCAGCGGCGACATGAATGTGCTGCTCGCGCTCCTCGACCCTTCTGTGATGGGCTGGGCCGACATGGGCGGGAGGCTGCCCGCGGTCAGCCAGCCCAACGTGGGCAATGACATGGTCGGTTCGCGGCTCATGAAGTTCTTCGGCGCCGGATCCGGCCTTCAGCTGGTGGCGAAGGTCATCAATGGCGAGACGAGCGTCGTCGCATTACTTGACGACAGGGTGGTTTCCGTGCTCGCCTTGAGCGTGAGCAACGCCTTGATCTCCAGGGTCTACGTCGTTTCGGATGAGCGCAAGCTGGCGCACGTCAAGCGAGTGCTGGAGCTGCAGTCCTCTTAGGTCGCCGCCGGCGGCGTCATGGCCTGGCCGGATAGGCCTCCACAGCATGCGATCCGGCCGCCAACGGGTTGCCGCCTGCACAGACCAGCACCCGTCCGTCGAGGAGGGAGGTGCCAGACGCCAGCCAGCGGGCCTCCCGCATTGGAGGAGTCGGCGTCCACGCGGCGCGAGCAGGATCAAAGACGTCTGCTGTGGCAAGGAGGATCGGCGTGTAGCCCGTGCTCACGACCGTCGCCGGATCGTATTTCTCGAGCAGCCCGCCGGCGACCAGGACTCGGCCGTCGCCTAGGACGCCGATCGCGGGCGCGATCCGCGGCGGGAGGGCCCGGCCCACCGCCACCCAGCTATCGCGGACCGGGTCGTATAACTCGGCAGCAGCGGGATCGCGCGTCCCGCCCACGACCAGCACCCTGCCGTCGGTCAGCCCCACCATGGCGTGCCCGACGCGCCCGGTCGCCATGGGTGCGCCCGGGCTCCAGGCCTTGGTGGCCGGGTCGTACAGTTCCGCGCTCGAAAGCGGGTTCCCGAACAGTACGGCGGCGTCCAGCTGTCCGCCGACGTCGGTCGTCACCCCGCCCGTCACCAGCACCTTTCCATTTCGAAGCAGCACCGCGACCGGGCGATCCCGCGCCACCGACAGCGGCGCGACCGCGGTCCAGGTTCGCGTCTTGGGCTGAAAGATCTCGGCGTCGGACAGGGGCTTGCCAGGTTGGCGGCCGCCCAGTACCAGGACCGTCCCGTCAGGCAGGAGAACAGCCTGATGGTTGGCGCGGGCCTGCACCAGAGTGCCGGCCGGAGACCAGCTGTCGGTCGTCGGGTCGTAGAGCTCGGCTGTTCCCCGCCCTGGCCCCAGGCCGCCCACCACCAGCACCCTGCCATCGGGCAACAGGGTCGCCGTATGCCGCTGCCGGGGGCTGGCCATCGTGGCCGCATACGACCACCGGTTCGTCTTGGGGTCGAAGATCTCGGCGCTTGCCTGCGAGGCGGTCTCGGACTCGAGGCCGCCTCCGACCACGAGCACACGCCCGTCCAGAAGGCGGGTGGCGGTGTGATCGATCCGGCCGGTCGCAAGGGGAGGCAGCTGGGACCAACCGGTGCCGGGTGAAGGCTCCTGGCTCGGAGAGGGTGTCGGGATCACACCGCTCGCGGCCGGAGACCAGGTCTGGCCGTCGAATGTCCAGGTGTCGTTGCGGTCCCGGCCCCCGAACAGCACTACCACTCCACGCCATTCGTCGTAGGCCATAGCCGGCCGGAAGGTGTTGGCCCAGCGAGCTGGTGGGGAGCACGGCGGGTTGAGGACTTGCCAGCTGGAGTCCCGTCCAGGCAACCAGGTCCAGGTCTGACCCTTATCGTTAAACATGACGAAGCCGATGGGCTCGGTCGCACCGGAGTCATAGACGACGTTGCCCACGTAGTAGCTCCCGGAAGGCAGGTCGCCGCTGCCGAATGCCGCCCAAGCCCCCGCCTCGAACTTGTAGGTCCGGCCGTTGCCGACGACCAGCAGCGATCCTCCCTTTGGCGAGACCAGCACTGCGTGGGCGGCCCCGAAGATGGGGCCTCCATCCGGAGCGACCTGCGTCCAGTCGGCCCCGTCCCAGGCCCAGACGTCGCTCTGGTCGCTGGAGCTAGTCCCGCCGACCAGGACAACCCCGTTCCGCGAAGGGTCCGAGGCCATGGCCGCTTCGAGTCGCGTCGGCGGCGTGTGAGCGGGATTCTCATGGGTCCAGTCCGTGCCGTCCCAGGTCCAGGTCTCCGGAGGCAGGCTCTCGCCGTGGGCTGGCTCGTAGAGAACCATCCGGTGGTGGATGACGTCGTAGGCCATGGCCGCATATGACCTCCCCGGTGGGCTGTGCGCTGGACGCTGCTGCGTCCAGGCTTGCCCGTCCCACGTCCAGGTGTCGTCAAATCCGCTTCCTGAGTTGGAGATGCCGCCCCCGAAGAGGACCATCACGCGGCGGTCGACATCGAACGCGAAGGTGGCGTTGGCTCGAGGCGGAGGCGCACTCGCGTCGAAGAGGGCCGCCGCGCATGACTGGGGCAAGGGAGCAGCAAGCCCAGTCGGCGCCTCCGAGCCGGAGCCGTGGGCGCCTGCCGCCGGCGGCGGGACTCCGCAGGCCGTGATGGCGAACAGGGCGGCTATCAGGACACCGGTTTTCACTCGCCCGCCACCCTACAACTCTCCAGAGCCAGTAACGCGCACTTAGCCTCATCGTTACGTCAAGGGATTCAAGCCGCCCCAAGACGATCGTGCCGGTATCGTGGCGACGTGAGCTCTCGAGCGCCGGGCGGATCCCAGATCCGCATGATGGAGCCGCTGGCGCGCGCTTTCGAGCGCTCGGTCCTCGAAAGCCCAAAGGATGGGGGGTTGTTCGGGCCCCGCAGCATGGTCTGGCGCGTGCATCGCGACCGCAGCTTTCCGCTCGCGGCCATCCGCTCGCTGATGGTCCAGGCGCTCCATCCACTGGCCATGGCCGGGGTCGCCCAGCACAGCGACTGGCAGCGCGATCCGTTCGGGCGCCTCGCCGCCACGGCGGGCTACGTTCTCACCGTCACGTACGGTGACACCGACGCCGCCGACAGCGCCGCGGCCCGGGTGCGAGCGGTCCACACCCACGTGCGCGGAACGGATTCAGTCACCGGGCTTGCTTACCGTGCCGAGGACCCGGACCTTCTGTTGTGGGTCCACGCCGGGATGGTGGATTCGATCGTGACCATCGTCCAGCGCTACGGCCGCTCGCTCAACGCGGAGGATGCGGACCGGTACGTGGCCGAGATGGCGCGTTTTGCGGAGATCATCGGGGTCCCCGCGACTCGGGTTCCTGCAAGTGTGGCGGCGCTGAGTGAGTATCTGGAGTCGGTCGAGTTGCGGCAGTTGACGCCCGCGGCGTCCGATGCGATCGCCATCGTTCTCGATCCACCGGGCCTCGATGTCAACACGCGCGAGCTCTGGCACGACCTTGGGCAGGTGGCGGTCGGCACCCTGCCGGCCTGGGCGCGCTCGATGTACGGCTTCGACGAGCCGGCTCCACAGATGATGGAGCGCGAACCGGTCCGTCAGCTCATCGGCGCCCTTGATTTCGCGTTTGAGTCGTTTCCGGGCGTGCTGGAGGCACGCGAGCGGATCGAGCTTCGGATGCGCCAGGGGGGTGCGCCGGGATCTGGCTCCGCCAGGCCCGCCGCGGGGAGGGGGGAGTCCCCCCTCAATTCATGACCGCCGCCCGCAGCCGCGGCCCCATGCTGCAGTCGCGACTCGGTCGGGGCGCGGCGCTCGCCCGGCTTGCCCTGCGCATAGGTGGTCGATACCTCGCCCGGTCACCGCGCCTGATCTTCGCCTCGGTGGAGCGCCGCTCCGAGCTGCGCCAGGAGCTCGCCCTGCGAACCGCTGACGACGTCGCGGAAGAGCTCGGCTCCATGAAAGGCGCCCTGATGAAGCTTGGTCAGATGGCGAGCTACATCGACGAGGACATGCCCGAGACCTTTCGCACCGCAATGGCGCGACTCCAACACAACGCTCCCCCGATGACCCCGGAGCTGGCAGCCTCGGTGATCGCGGACGAGCTGCGCGCCGATCCCGAGCGAGTCTTTGCCAGGTGGGACGCGCTGCCGTTCGCTGCGGCTTCCATCGGACAGGTGCATCGGGCCATCACTCATGAGGGCAGGGCCGTGGCTGTCAAGGTTCAGTACCCGGGCATTGGCCGCACGATCACCTCCGACGTGCGGAACGTCGCCCTGCTGCGGAGGGTCGCAGCCGCAGCGTTTCCGGGCCTGGACACGCGCTCGCTCATCGATGAGCTGGGCGAACGGCTTGCCGAGGAGATCGACTACCAGCTGGAAGCCGAAAACCAGGAGCTTTTCGCCCGGTATTACGAGGGCCACCCGGTCATCCACGTCCCGCATGTGTTCAGCGAGCTGAGCACTGCGCGCGTACTGACCAGCGAGCTGGTGGGCGGATCCCGTCTCGAGGAAGTGCTGCGCTGGAACCAGCGCGAGAAAGACATGGCGGCCGAAACCATCCATCGCTTCGTCGCCCGCAGCCTCTACCGCCTTCACGCGTTCAATGGCGACCCGCATCCAGGCAACTATCTGTTTCACGGGCGGGGCAGGGTGAGCTTTCTCGACTTCGGCCTGACCAAGCGGTTCAGGACCGAGGATCTCGCTCCACTCGTCGACGCGCTCCGGTCTCTTGTCATCGAAGGCGACGGAGATCGCTTCCGGGCAGCGCTGGAGCGTGCCGGTTTCCTGCGGCCGGGCGCGCCGGTGCCCACGGACATGGTGGTCGATCGCTTCGGGCTTTTCTACGCGACCGTGCGGCGCGACGCGCCGATGACGATCACCCCGGCGTACGCATCGCAGATCGTGCGCCGTTTCTTCGACGCGCGCGGACCGCTGGCCCCGTACAGCGACGTTCCCCGCGCCTATGTGATTTTGCAGCGCATCAACCTCGGTCTCTACGCCGTCCTCGGCAGCCTTAACGCCACAGCCAACTGGCGACGCATCTCCGAGGAGATCTGGCCGTTCGTAAGCGGACCGCCTTCGACTCCGATCGGCGAGGCCGAGGCTCGTTGGGAGCGAGAGATCAAGGCGTCGCGCGCGCTGCAAGCCGTATGACCGCCGGCCAGTTAAGCAACCAGGGTTGACATTCGAGAACTAAGCAACTACTGTTGCTTACATGTCCTCGACACCCTCTCCCGTTGGTGGGCCGGCTGACGGCCTCGCAGCTGCGTCGGCGCTGCGAGCGATCGCAGATCGGCTCGAGGATGCCGAGGTCGAGAGGGCGATGCGGGCAGGCTGGTCGTGGTCGCAGGTGGCTGAGGCCCTGGGCGTCACACGCCAGGCGGTCCACAAGAAACACCTGAGGCGCCTTCTCATGGCTCAGATCGAGCTCCGGCGCCGGAACAATGAATAGGGTCTTCGATCCCCCGAGACTTGCGCGCCTCCTCGTTTCGTGGGAGATCGGGTCGAGCGTCGGCCGCCAGTTCGTGGTCGAGGCGAAACGAGAAGGGGCGGAGTTCATCGAGGCCGAGCACATGCTGCTCGCCCTGGCGGCCAACCCCGACAGCGACGCCGCGAAGCTGCTGAACGAGGTCGGCCTCGATCACGAGCGGCTGGCCACCGCCTTGCACGAAGAGCATCGCCAGACCCTGGCATTTGTCGGCATGACAGCCACGGACACGAAATTGAGCGGGGCGACTGCGCTCGACAGCCCCCCGTCGCTGGGGACGTCGGCGAAGGTGGCGGTGAGGCGCGCCTTGATCGGGTCGCGCCACGATCATCGTCGCGCACGGCTGCGCGGCACTGATCTCCTCGCCGGCATCCTCGAAGCCGAATTCGGGACCGTGCCTCGGGCTCTGGCGATCGCCGGGATCGATCGCGCCGCATTGCTCGCGCGCGCGCGACGTTCGGAGTGACGAGGCCGAGATGCTGATCAACCTGCTGCGAACCTACCTGCGCCCGTACACGACACCGTTGCTCGCCGTAGTCGCGCTGCAGCTGGTGGCGACCATGGCCTCCCTCTACCTGCCCAGCCTGAACGCGGACATCATCGATAAGGGCGTGGCCAAAGGCGACACCGGCTTCATCGTCTCCACCGGTGGCTGGATGCTGCTGGTAACGCTTGCGCAGATCGCCTGCTCGATTGGCGCGGTCTATTTCGGCGCGCGTGCGGCGATGGCATTCGGTCGCGATGTCCGGTCGGCCATCTTCCACAGGGTCGGCACGTTCTCCGCCCGGGAGGTCGCCCAGTTCGGCGCGCCCTCGCTGATCACGCGCAACACCAACGACGTGCAGCAGGTGCAGATGCTCGTTCTCATGACCGCAACGCTGATGGTCTCCGCGCCGATCATGTGCGTGGGCGGCATCATCATGGCCCTCCGGCAGGACGTCGGATTGTCCTGGCTGATGGCGGTCTGCATCCCGGTCCTGGTCGTCGCGATTGCTCTGATCGTGGTCCGGATGGTGCCCCTGTTCCGCGCCATGCAGGCCCGTATCGACGTCGTCAACCGCGTGCTGCGAGAGCAGCTCTCAGGTATCCGGGTCGTGCGCGCGTTCGTCCGCGAGCCCGACGAGGCCAAGCGGTTCGGCGAGGCCAACGTCGCGCTGACGTCGACCGCATTGCAGGCCGGCCGGCTGATGGTCCTGATCTTCCCGATCGTGATGCTGATCCTCAACGGGTCCAGCGTCGCCGTGCTCTGGTTTGGCGCCGCCCGGGTCAACAGCGGCGAAATGCAGATCGGCGCGCTGACCGCGTTCCTCATGTACCTGATGCTGATCCTGACCTCCGTGATGATGGCCACCTTCATGGCGATCATGATTCCGCGCGCCGCGGTCAGCTCGGATCGCATCAGTGAGGTGCTGAAGACCGAGTCCTCGGTCACGCCACCGGCGCAGCCGGTCCGAGAGGTGCACTCTCGCGCTGAGCTCGAGCTTCGAGACGTCGAGTTCCGGTATCCGGGCGCTGCGGCGCCCGTGCTGCGGAACATCTCGTTCCGGGCCAAGGCCGGCCAGACCACGGCCGTCATCGGCAGCACCGGAGCGGGCAAGACGACGCTGATTTCCCTCGTGGCTCGCCTGTTCGACGCCACCTCCGGTTCGGTCCTCATCGACGGTGTGAGCGTGCGCGACCTCGATCCGGAAATGCTCTGGAACCGCATCGGCCTGGTCCCGCAGAAGCCTTACCTCTTCACGGGCACCGTCGCGAGCAACCTCCGGTACGGCAACCCCCAGGCCACGGATGCCGAACTGTGGCAGGCCCTGGAGGTCGCGCAAGCGGCCGACTTCGTCCGGGCCATGCCGGGTGGGCTCGAGGGTCGCATCGCGCAAGGCGGCACCAACGTGTCGGGCGGCCAGCGCCAGCGGCTGGCGATCGCACGCGCGCTGGTTCGGCAGCCCGAGATTTATCTCTTCGATGACTCGTTCTCGGCTTTGGACCTGGCCACCGATGCTCGGCTGCGGGCCGCGCTCCGCCCGCGAACGGCGCGGGCCACCGTGGTCATCGTGAGCCAGCGCGTCTCCACCGTCTCGGACGCCGATCAGATCGTCGTTCTCGACGATGGAGTCATCGTCGGCCTGGGCCGCCACGACGAGCTGCTCAAAACCTGTCCGACCTACGTAGAGATCGTCCAATCTCAGCTGGCCGCGAAGCCTGCAGCATGAGCGATCGATCGACCACCGCTGACCAGGCGGAACCGGTCGCGCGCCCGCGCCCACCCATGCGCGGCGGCTTCGGCGGACCATTCGGTGGCGCCGGCATGCCCGCGGAGAAACCGATGCGCTTCGGTCCATCGGTGCGGCGCTTGCTGGCGCGATTGAGCCCCGAAGGCGCAAGGCTCGTTGCCGTCATCGGGCTGGGCGTGACCAGCGTCGCGTTCCTGGTCATCGGGCCGAAGATCCTCGGGCGCGCTACGGATCTCATCTTTGCCGGCGCCATTGGCAAGCGGCTGCCGGCGGGGCTGACCTCAGAGCAGGTAATCGCGGCCGCCCGCGCGTCGGGCAATCAGAATCTCGCCGACCTCCTGGCGAGGATGCACGTGGTACCGGGCCAGGGCATCGACTTCAACGCATTGGCGAGTGTCCTCTTGTTGGCCCTGGGGCTATATGTGGCTTCGGCGTTGTTCAGCTGGGCGCAGGGCTACCTGCTCAACGATGTGGTGCAGCGAACGGTGTATCTGCTGCGTTCGGATGTCGAGGACAAGTTGAGTCGCCTGCCCCTTCAGTTCTTCGACAAACAACCGCGCGGCGAGCTTCTGAGCCGGGTCACCAACGACATCGACAACGTCTCCGTGTCCCTGCAGCAGACGATCAGCCAGCTCCTGACGGGGGTGCTCACCGTGGTCGGCGTGGTCGTGATGATGTTCGTGGTGTCGCCTCTGCTGGCGGTGATCGCTCTGGCCATCGTCCCGGTGTCCATCGTCATCACGACCCAGGTCGCGAAACGTTCGCAGAAGCTATTTGCCGCGCAATGGGCCCACACCGGCGCCCTGAACGGACACATCGAGGAGGCCTACACCGGCCATGAGCTGGTCAAGGTGTTCGGGCGCCAGCGCGAAGTCGAGGAGGTGTTCCGAGACCGGAACGAAAAGCTGTTCCAGGCCAGCTTCGGGGCCCAGTTCATCTCAGGGCTGATCCTGCCTTCGATGACGTTCATCGGCAACCTCAGCTACGTCGCCATCGCCGTCATCGGGGGCGTGCGCGTGGCCACCGGCACGATGAGCCTCGGGGACGTGCAGGCGTTCATTCAGTACTCGAGGCAGTTCACCCAACCCCTGACCCAGGTTGCGTCGATGGCCAACCTGCTCCAGTCCGGCGTCGCTTCCGCCGAGCGCGTCTTCGAGCTGCTCGATGCCGAGGAGCAGCGGGCTGAACCCGTGAGCCCGGCGCTGCCCGCCAGCCGGCATGGCCGGGTCGAGTTCGAGGACGTGTCCTTCCGATACGTCGCGAACCAGCCCCTCATCGAGAACCTGTCCCTCGTGGCCATGCCCGGACAGACCATCGCGATCGTGGGCCCGACGGGCGCCGGGAAGACCACGCTGGTCAACCTCATCATGCGGTTCTATGAGCTCGACGCGGGACGGATCACCCTCGACGGCGTCGACATCACCACCATGCGCCGCGACGACCTGCGGTCGCAGATCGGGATGGTGCTCCAGGACACGTGGCTCTTCGGCGGGACCATTCGCGACAACATCGCCTACGGCAACCCGCACGCGAGCGAAGAGCAGATCCACGCCGCGGCGGAAGCAACCTTCGTCGACCGGTTCGTACGCAGCCTTCCCCTCGGCTACGACACGGTAATCGATGACGAGGGGAGCAATATCAGCGCCGGTGAGAAGCAGCTGCTGACAATCGCCCGCGCCTTCCTCGCCGACCCATCACTGCTGATCCTCGACGAAGCCACCAGCTCGGTCGACACGCGCACAGAGGTCCTCGTGCAACGAGCGATGGCGGCCTTGCGCTCGGACCGCACGAGTTTCGTGATTGCGCACCGCCTGTCCACCATCCGTGACGCGGACCTAATCCTGGTGATGGAGTCCGGGCGCATTGTCGAGCGCGGCACCCACGAGGAGCTGCTCGCAGCACGCGGCGCCTATCACCGCCTCTACGCGGCGCAGTTCCGCGGTGTCCCCGAGGAGTCGGCCGAAGAGCCGTCGGGCGTGCCGACGGCCGCAGCCTGAAATCTCGCTCTACGCGGGGGGTAGCAGCACGTCGACAAGCAGGCCCGCCAACCATTTCTCATATTCGGCGGGCGTCCAGCCTTCCCCGGCAACGAGCTCGGTGTAAATCTCGGCCGTCGTTAACGCACGGATGATCGCGCCGGCACGGTCGCCTTGGATCCCAGGACGCAGACTTGACTCGAGGCCCGTCACAACAGCGCGGAACGAACGCGCACGATCGTTCTTCCAGGCGACGACCATCTTCGCCACATCCGCATCGGAAGCCGCCGCGCCTTCGAGCATTGCCCTCACTCCGCGCTCTGACTCCCACTGGCGCCGGCTGGAATGCGCGACGAGGTCGAGGCGCCGGCGCAAGTCGCGAACCGCAAGGCCTTCGGCGATGGTGGCCATGACGCCGGCCTCGCTCAGCCACTCCTCGCAGATGGCGCCGAGGATCGCCTTTTTGGTGCCGAAGATGGCGTAGACGGTCCGCTCGGCCACTCCGGCCTCCGCGGCCACGACCTCGATGCTCGTCGCCGCATAACCCCGTTCAGCGAACAGCGATCGCGCCGCGTGCGCGATCGCACGGCGCGTCTCGAGCGCCTGCCGCTGCCGAAGAGGGACCCGACTTGCCTTGACTTCCGTCATGACAGGCTCTACAGTAGCACCACACTGACTACAGTGTTACTGTAATGAGTGCATCAATACTGAGGTGGACGAGATGGATGCTGTTGAGAAGTTGCAGGCTGTCGTAGTCGGTGGGGGCCAGGCCGGCCTCGCCACCGCATACGAGCTGGCGCGCCGGGGCATCGGCCTGACGGTGCTCGAGGCTGAAGGCCGGATCGGCGACCAGTGGCGCCACCGCTGGGATTCTCTGCGCCTGTTCACTCCAGCGCGACACGACGGGCTTCCCGGTTCGACATTCCCGTCGGCTCCGGACACCTTCCCAGGGAAGGACGAGATGGCCGATTACCTGGTGGCGTACGCACGCGACGCCGGCCTCCCGGTCCGCACCGGCGTGCGAGCATTGAGGCTGGCGCGAACTGCGGGATCCTACAGAGTGGAAACGACCGCCGGAACGCTCGAGGCGGAGCACGTCGTGGTGGCAACCGGGTACCAGCTGCCCAAAGTGCCCGCATTCGCGGCCGACATCGACCCCGCCGTGCGCCAGCTGCATGCGGGCCAGTATCGGAACCCTGCGCAGCTGGCCCGCGACGTCCTGGTCGTCGGCGCCGGCACCTCCGGCGTCGAGATCGCGATCGAGGCGGCGCGCGCGGGTCACAGGACCGTGCTGGCCGGACGCGGAACAGGTTCTATCCCGCCGATCTTCTACGCGTTCAAAGGCAAGGTGTTCTGGTTCTATGCCAACCGCATCGCTTCGGTCCGCACGCCGATCGGCCGCCGGATGAAGCCCCTGGTACTACACCACGGGGCGCCCTTGATTCGAGTCAAGATGCGCGACGCCATCGCCGCGGGCGTTGAGCGGTCCGCACGAGTCGTAGGAGTTGAGAGCGGCGTCCCTGCACTAGAAGGTGGGCGTCACGTCCATGCGGACACGATCGTGTGGTGCACCGGCTTCGGCCGAGACTACTCCTGGATTCAATTCCCGGTCGCCGGCCCGGACGGCTACCCGCTCCATAGCGCCGGGGTTGCGGACGGTGAGCGCGGGCTGTACTTCGTAGGCCTGCCCTACCAGACTCGCCTGGCCTCCGGCCTTATCGGCGGAGTTGGCGAAGACGCGCGGTTTGTGGCCGAAGTGATCGCCGGGCGGCTCCGCCAGCCCGGCGAGCTTCAACACGATGTCACTCCGGCTGTCGAGCTCGCTCCCGTGCACCCTTAGAGTCGGTCGAAGTCCCAGACGCACCTCTGGCGCCACATGTATGGAATCCGCGCGGGACCATGACCGAGCTCCCTACAGCACGCCCGGATGAGACCGCATCATGTTGACGTGCTGGCAGTGGTCTACCACGGGAGACACGACATTCGCGTCCAGGAGTGGCCGGCGCCGCCCAGCCCGCTGCCGGGCTGGGTCACCGTGGCGGTCACGTATTGCGGCATCTGCGGCACCGACCTCGAGGAGTACCTGCAGGGGCCGGTCGTGATCCCGACCACTCCGCACCCATTGACCGGTGCCCACTTGCCGCTCGTCCTGGGCCATGAGGGCGCGGGGGTCGTCACGGCAGCGGGAGCTGGATCAGGAATCGAAATCGGCACGCGCGTCGGCCTCGAGAACAGCGTCAGCTGCGGACACTGCGCCGCTTGCCTGTCCGGTAACCGGCAGCTCTGCCCGGAGCTCGCAGTGATGGGGTTGATGATGGATGGCGCGCTGGCGGAGGCGGTCAACGTTCCGGCATACATGTGCGCGGCGCTTCCGGCCGGCCTACCCGATGAGGCGGGCGCCCTCGCCGAGTCTCTCAGCGTCGCGGTTCGCGCGGTTCGTCGGGCGGGCAACATCGCCGGCGTCGATGTCCAGGTTTTTGGGGCGGGCACCATCGGTTTGATGGCAGCCCAGGTCGCCCGCGCAGCTGGCGCGCGGTCGGTCACGGTTCGCGATCTATCGAGGGCCAGATTGGGACGTGCGGAGGCGATGGGCTTTGAGGTCGCGCCACCAGGCGGCGATGCCGGGCGGGTCCCGGTGGTCATCGAATGCACCGGCTCGGCGGCCGGGTTCAGGGATGCGCTGTCCGCGACTGCCAGGAGCGGGTCTACTGTCGTCGTGGGGGTGCACGATCAGCCTCGGGAGGTCGACCTGTTGAAGCTGCTGATGGACGAACGAGTGATCCTCGCGTCGCTGTCGCATTCGATGAAGGGCGACTACATCCCCGCGATCGAGCTCCTGAGCGGAGGCAAGATCGACTTCGAGCAGCTGATCACGGACCGCGTTCCCTTGCAGAACACGGTTGACCGGGGTTTCGAGCCGCTGGTGGAGGATCCCGAGAGCCACCTCAAGATCCTCATCGACTGCCGGCCGTGACGGGAAATACGTTTGGCCTATCGGGGTCCCGGGGCGTTCACCTGAGTCCAGTGCAGGCCCCCGTCTGAGGTCATGACAAGGCCATCAGGCGGCCCCGAGGAGTTCGCGAACAGCGCCGCCCAGCCGTGGCTCGCATCGACGAAGTGGGGCAGGAAGACCCAGTAGTTCATCGGCTGATAAACAATCTGCCAAGTCTGACCTGCGTCCGAAGATTTCCACACGGTGCCGCGATAGTTAATCCACCAGTGGGACGAGTCCTGGAAGGTGAGGTTCCATACGGGGGCATCGGCCGGGGGCGTGACCAAACGCCACGTGGTTCCACCGTCGAACGATATGTATGCGAACGAATTGCTGTGGTAATCGATGTACACGATGACTCCAACTTCAGGCAACAGGCCGACAGTTGTGTCGTAAGCGACATCCGGTCCGGTTGGAGTGGGCAGAGCCTGCGGCTGCCAGGATGCGCCGCCGTCGACAGTCGAGTAGACGGTGGGTTCGGACGCTCCCGCAGCTGCAAGCCAGCCGTCGCCCGGCCCCCGGAACTGCAGGTGGCCGATTCCAAATTTGTTTGCCCAGACGGCTCCTTTCGGCCAGGCTAACTCGGTCCACGCGCTTCCACCGTCGCTCGTGGCGAAGAAATGGCGCAGCAATCCTGGGTCTGGTTCTGAGGCCAGCAGCCAGATGTGCGACGTATCGCTGTAGGTGACCTCGTCCGCCTGATAAGGCGGCAGCGAGACCGGGGCCCAATGGGTGCCGGCGTCGCTTGTTCGATATAGCTGGATCGGGAATCCGATCCAGATCAGGCCCCGTTTGCTGTCAAAGAACTTGATGTCGCCGGAGCCGTGATCAGGCTCGTCAGCACTGAACTGCATGGTCCAGTGCTTCGCGCCGTCGGTGGTCCTGTAGACGTAGAACCGAGTCGATGGGGATACGCCGACAAGCAGGGCCCACCCTGTCGTTGCGCTGATGAAGGCGTATTGGGGGAAGTACCCGACGGGAACCGTCGACGGGCTCGGCGACTGCGGCGGCGCAGGCCCTTTCGGCGGCGACGGCAACGCTGGATGCAAGTAGATGAGGCCGGCAACCACCATGGCTGCCAGCGACCCCGCTATGAGCGGCAACGCCCGCCGGCCATGCCGGCTCGGCTCAGGCGTGTCCATCTAGATTGTCAAGGTAGACCTTGACCGGCTGAGTTGTACTGATTCTCGAAAACAGACTGATGCTCGAGCCGCTATCGCGACAGAACCGCCTCGCGCCGACCAGACTTCGCCGACCTGAGGATCGCGTCGCATACCTCCGCAGTGCGATAGCCGTCCTCGAACGTCGCTCCATGGGGTCCGACCTTCTTGTTCTTCGCGATGCAATCGATGAAGTGATGCAGCTCGTGGACCATGGTGTGCTCCCAACCGATCATGTGGCCGTGCGGCCACCACCACTGCCAGAAGGGGTGGTTTGCCTCCGAAACGAGCACAGTTCGGAACCCCTGCGCGTCAGCTCCTGGACGCGAGCCCGGCAGGTGAACCTGCAGCTCGTTCAACCGCTCGAGGTCAAACCCGATCGAACCCTTCGAGCCGTTGATCTCAAACGTCAGCCCATTCTTGCGGCCCAGGCAAAAGCGTGACGCCTCGATGGTGCCCACGGCTCCGCCTTTGAATTCCACCACGGACTCGAAAGCGTCATCGACGTCGACGGCGCCGCCCGGCCTCTTCTTGATGAAAGTCCTCGTGGCGCCGCTCACCGCGGAGATGTCGCCGACCAGGTAGCGCCCGAGGTCGATCACGTGAGCGCCCAGGTCGCCCAGCGCTCCGGAGCCCGCCACCTTGCGGTCGAACCTCCAGACCATCGGAAACTGAGGATCGACGATCCATTCCTGGAGGTAGCGGGCCCGGAAGTGGTAGATCTCGCCCAGCTCACCCGCCTCGAGCATTTCGCGGGCGAGGCGAACGGCCGGCACGAACCGGTAGTTGAACGCGCACATGTGCTTGACGCCTGTCTTCGCGACGCGCTGCCAGATCTCGTAGCTCTCGTCGGCGGTGCGGCCGAGCGGCTTCTCGCAGACTACGTGCTTGCCCGCCTCTGCCGCCGCGATGGTCGGCGCTGCGTGCAGGTTGTTCGGCGAGCCGTTGTCGAAGAGCTGGACGCGGTCGTCTCGAACGAGGCGCTTCCAGTCCGTCGTGTAGCTCTCGTAGCCGTAGCGACGTGCCGCCTCTGCCACCGCCGCCTCGTCGCGCCCGCAGATCGCCACGAGCCTGGGCATCAAGGGCGGCGGCCACGTCATGTACTGGATCTTCCTGTAGGCATTCGAGTGCGCCTTGCCCATGAATGCGTAGCCCAGCATGCCGATGCCGATCTCTTTGATCTTCTTGCCGCCCGCCGCGGCGCCCATCGTGACGAACCCGACCTGCTTCTTTTGCTTGCTCATCGCCCTTACCCCTTCTTGAATGCGGCGTCGAATGCCACGTTGGAAGGAGCGAAATCGGTCCGCCGCACCAAGGCCAATGCGTCCGGCGCGCCCCAGTCGCGGTCCATGCCCGAGTCCTCCCATTCGATCGAAAGCGGTCCCTCGTACCCGATCCGGGTGAGGGCGCGGAAGAGCGACTCGAAATCGACGTCGCCATGGCCGGGTGACACGAACGTCCAGCCCCGTTCCGGCTCGCCGAAATCAATATGGGAGCCGAGTATCGACCGGCGTCCGTCGAGCATCCTTTTCGAGTCCTTGACGTGAACGTGGTAGATGCGGTCGGCGAACTCCTGCACGTAGGTTGCCGAGTCGAGGAACTGGTGGGCGAAATGGCTGGGATCGAAGTTGATTCCGAACCCAGGCCTGTGTCCGATGGCGTCGAGAGTCTTGCGGGTGGTCACGAAGTCGTAGGCGATCTCGGTCGGGTGCACCTCGAGGCCGAACCGGACGCCCTCCTTGTCGTAGACGTCGATGATCGGGTTCCAGCGCTTGGCAAAGTCCGCGTAGCCCCGTTCGACCTCGGCCCAGTCGTTGGGCGGAAACGAATAGAGCATGTGCCACGTCGCCGAGCCGGTGAAGCCGTTGACCTGCTTGACCCCGAATTTGGCTGCGGCCCGGCCGGTGTCCATCATTTTCTTCGCGGCCCGCTGCCGCACGCCCTCCGGATCGCCATCGCCCCACACGTCGGGGGGCAGGATGGCCTTGTGCCGGCTGTCGATCGGGTCGCACACCGCCTGGCCCACCAGGTGATTGGAGATGGCCCAGCAGTTGAGCCCGTGCCGCTTGAGGATCTCCCAACGCCCTTTGACGTAGGCGGGATCAGCCAGCGCCTTGTCGACCTCGAAGTGATCGCCCCAACAAGCGAGCTCGAGCCCGTCGAAGCCCCATGCGGCCGCTTTGCCGGCCAGTGTGTCAAGAGTCAGGTCGGCCCACTGGCCGGTGAAGAGGGTGACAGGACGTCCCATGGGCAGATCTCCTTGGTGCTGTTACCTGACGGGAACTGGGATTGGCTGCGCCACGACCACGTTGACCCCGGCGCCTTTGTATTCGGCGATGACCGCATTCGTGACGCCCTCGTCCGTGATGATCTCCTCCGGCTCCTGAGCGGTGAAAATCCTCAGCAGGGAGTCGCGACCGAATTTGGTTGAATCGATGAGGGCCACGGTGCGCTGCGAGACAGCGCGCGCCGCCCTCAAGGTCCCGGCCAGGGACTGACGCGTCGTCGTCAATCCGCGCTCCAGGCTGAGACCGGCCGCAGAGACGAATGCCACCTGAAAATGCAGCCGGCTCAAGAAGTCCTCGGTCCAGCCGCCGCTGATCAGGCGCATGACCTGATCCACCTCGCCCGGCGTTACGACCAGGTGGATCGTGCTCTCGTGGAGCTCGTACGCGATGGCGGGCGAGTTGGTGACCAGCGTGAGCGACTTCGGTGGACGGCGCTCCAGCTGCCGGGCCAGCGCCAGCGAGCTGGTGGAGTGGTCGACGAAGATGGTCGAGCCGTCGGAGATCTCGCGCAGAGCATGGGCTGCGATCACGTACTTGCCGGCCGGGTTCTGCCTGGCCCTCTTCATGAAGTCTGTCTCCACGCCTCGGGTGTCGCCTTCGATCGCGCGCGCCCCGCCGCGGATGCGCGTGATCAAGCCTTCGGTGGCCAGCACCTCCAGGTCGCGATGAACGGTGACCGGCGAGATCGAGTATTCGCGGGCGAGCTGGCTGATCGAGGCGCCGCCGTTGCGACGGACGTGCGCGAGGATCTGGACGCGTCGTAGTTCTGGTGGCGGTTGGTCGGTCATTCGCGACGCATCGCTCAAACCCGGTCCACGTAGGCCCGGTTCTTGATCTCGAATTTCAGCGGCCGGAAGGCGTCGATCGCCTGCACGAGGTGCCGAGCGAATCGGTTGAATGCTTCGTCGCCCTTCTTCGCCGTGGCGCGGAATGGGTTGCCGATCACGCCGGTCTCGGTGAACTCCCCGTGATCCATGGGGAAGTTGAAGTACTGGTAGCCACCGAATTCGATGTCGGGCGCGCCATCCGCCTTGTCGAAGCCTTTCGGCAACCACGCGGGGGCATGTGCGCGCGTGTCGACTGCTCGGTCCATGTGCACCAGGCCCGCGTCATGAGCCATCACCTGCGACGTCTCCAGCTCGCTGGCGTGCCAGCCCGGGGTCTCGGCCGGCGGGTTCTCGAGCACGTCTTTGAGCATCCCGATGTAGCGCTCGGCATAAGGCTTGTACAGGGCCACCATGGCTCCGGTCTCGTAGCGGATCCGGCGCAGCACGGGATCGATCACCTTCACGTTCGAACCGTGCCCGTTGACGAAGATGAGCTTGTTCCATCCGTGATGGATCAGGCTGCGCGCAATGTCGTACAGGACGCTGTTTAGGGTCGACGCGCGAAGTGTGATGGTGCCGGTGCCTGTACCCGGTTCGCGCAGGTGCTGCGGCGAGTAGCCGGCCCAGAGCGGGGGAGCGTACGGGACGTCAGCCAGCTCGGCCGCGCGCTTGCTCACCTCGAGCGCCGTGATGGTGTCCGTGCCCAAGGGCAGATGTGGGCCGTGCTGCTCGAGGCTGCCGATCGGGATCAAGACGATGTCCGAGCGCGCCAGGAACCATTGCAAATCTGGGGGCGCGAGGTCGAAGAGGTTGTGGGAGAGGGGCCGCGTCGTTTGCGGGTCAGGCATGAGCGTGCTCCTTGGTGATGGTGAGGTAGCGATCCGCGACGACGTCGGCGAAGGCAGGATCGTTCACGGTGGCATCGACGCGGTCGAATGCGATCCCCGGGCGGAGGCTTGCCTCGAGCGAGTCGATGAAGGCTGCGTCCGCCTCCGGGTACCACAGCGCGCTGCCCTCTGTGTCCGAGAGCGAGAAGCCCCGAGTCGGAGCGATGACGGAGACGGGACCGCGCGAGCCGTTGAGGCGCTTGGCGACGATGCGCCCGAGCTCGGCCATCTCATCCGGCTCGAGCCGGACGAGTGTGGCCACCGGGTTGTGATAGTAGCTGCGCCTGCGCCGGTATCTCTCGGGCAGAGTGTCAGGAGCTCCCTGGTTGAAGAAATCGACGCAGCCTGGCACCACGACCTGGGGCAGCCCCATTTCACCAACCACCGTGAGCCTCTCCGGCCCGGTGGCGTGGATGCCGTCCATGAGCGAGTTGGCGAGCTCCGACAGCGTGTAGTCCACGACGCCGGCGAGCGCGCCCTGTCTCGCCAGCGCTTCCATGGCCGGTCCACCCACTCCGTTGGCGTGGAAGATCACGGTTTCCCAGCCCGCCCGTTCGAGCGCGTCGCGTAGGTGCATGACCCCGGGTGTCGTTTGGCCCAGCATCGTCACGCCCACGCTGCGACTGCCAAGACCCGCGGGCGATCGCCCGGCGTTGGTGGCCATTCCCACCACGGCCGCCGCGGCATTGTCGAACACCGAGATGGCGATCGGGTTCAGGCCGAGGATGTCTACCACCGAATGCATCACGAGCACATCGCTCGAGCCCATGAACGGACCAAACATGCGGCGGCCGGAGGCGCTTGGCGAAACGATGACCTTCGGCACCCCGAGCGGAAGCGCTTGCATTGCATACGCCCCCAGCAAAGCGCCTTCCGCACCCCCCAGGCAGAGGGCGCCCTGCAAACGGCCCTCCGAATGGAGCCGCACGCATACGGCTCGCACTCCATCCCGCATCATCTCGACCGCGTGTCCCCGACTTCCCGCTTTGCGAATGTCGTCGAGGCGGTGGCCGGCGGCGGCGGCGACCTGCTCTCGCGTCACGTCCGCGACAGCGCCGGCCGCCGACCCGAGAATCCCCGAGTCGATCACGATCGGCTCGCCGCCCAGGCTGCGGATCCGATTGCGCACGTAGTCGATCTCGGCGCCCTTGGTGTCAAGGGTGCCGATCAACGCGATCCGCGGAGCGACAGCGGTCACCCGTTACCGCGTCCCGGTTCAGGCCTTGGCGGACTGCAGCTGCTTGTCGCTGTTGCGCAGGTGGGTGGCCGAGTCCTTGACATACCGGTCGTAGTACTGCTCTGGTACCGCTCCCGTGCCGTGGTCGCGCAGGAACTTGATCAGCCCTTCGGAGGCGTCGGCCTCGGTCGCGTCGCCGATCTCCTTCCGCGTCGAGCGCGGCGTGCGGTCCACGGGTACGACGAACTCCACCGTCAGATAGTCGCTGTAGCCCGCGGCATGCACCGCCTCGACCGCGCGCTTCCAGTCGATCGAGCCCTCACCTGGAGGCATCCGGTTGTTGTCGGCGACGTGGACGTCGTAGAGCTTCCCGGCGTCGCCAGTCGTCTTGAGCGCCTTGGCCCAATCGTCCTCTTCGATGTTCATGTGGAAGAAGTCGAGGCACACGCCGCAGTTGCCGCCGACCTGGTGTGCGAGCTCCAGGGCCTGGTCGTGACGGTTGATGAAGTACGTCTCGAACCGGTTGAGGGGCTCGATGGCGATCTTCACTCCCACTTTCTCAGCGTGCTCCTGGCATTCCTTGATGCCGTCGACCGCCCATTTCCACTCCTTCTCGACCGAGCTCATCGGCGCGGTCTTGCCGACGGTGGAGGGGATGAGCGTGACGATCTTGCCTCCCAGCTTCGACGCCAGGGTCAGGCAGTCCTTCGCGTACTGGATCGAGCCGAGCCGCACGTAATGGTCTTCATGGATCAGGTCCCTGCCGTTGACCATCAAGGTCACCGAGCCCCAGCACTTCAGGTTGTGCTTCGCCAGCAGCTCCTTGACCTCGCCGGCGTCGTACGTGGCCGGCTCGCCAGAGATCTCGATGCCGTCGTAGCCGAAGCGCGCTAGCCGTGCCAGCGTCGTTTCGATCGGCTCCGGCCGCATCCAGTTGTGCATCGCGAGTTTCAGCGCCATCTCAACCTCCTACAAACGTCCAATGTGGACTTCCCCGTCAAAGTCCGAGCTTTCCCGGATTCATCACCCCATTCGGATCGAGCGCCATCTTGATTCGTCGCAGCACATCAAGCCCGGCGCCGTGCTGGGCCGCCATGTATGGCGCAAGCTTCAGGCCCACGCCGTGATGGTCGTTGATGACGGCGCCCGCGCCGAGCGCCGCCGTCACGCCGTCCTTCCAGATGCGGTCGTGCAGCGTGACGGCATCTGGGCCGCCGTCGGGCAGGACGAAGCGCCCATAGATCATCGCCCCCCACGGATACCAGTGGCTCAGGTGCGACCGCAGCTTGAGCCCACGTTCGGCATACGGTTTTGCGACGGCCTCCTGCAGCGCGAGGTACGTGGGCAGAAGCCGGGCGTAGGTGGCGACCACATCGATCGTGCCCCAAACGGCGGGCAGCTCGGGGGCATGGGGCGGTGCGTAAAAGTCGTAGCGGTGGTCCCACCAGATCTCGCCCAGGCCGGCATCGAGCACATCTCCGTTGTGGGCGCGGGCGACCTTGAGCATCGATTCGCGCTCGGCCGCGACGACCGCGGCGTCCCCTTCGAAACAGATCACCGTGGCCACCCCGGGCAGCTGGCTGCCCACGACCGGGCTGAGCGTGATCCGGGTGGCGACCTCGTCGTACAGCCGCACCACCGAAGGCCGCAGCCCGGATTGGAGGCTCTTCCTTACCGCCTCGATGCCCGCTTCGACGGTACGAAAGGACACCACCTCGAATCGCCGGGCTGCCGGCAGCGGGGCGAGCTGGAGGCGTACGCGGGTGATCACGCCCAGGCTGCCCTCCGAGCCGATGAACAAGGGCGCGATGTCGGGACCGACCGCGTGCCGCGGGACGGGCAGCGTATCGACGATCTCGCCAGTGGGCACGACCACGCGGAGGGAGATCACCAGGTCCTCGATCTTTCCGTAACGGGTGGAAAGCACCCCCGAGCCTCGGGCCGCCACGTAGCCGCCGACCGTCGCAAATTCGGCGGAAGCCGGGTAGTGGGGGAGCATCAAGCCCCTCTTGTTCAGCTCGGCCTCGAGGTGCTTGCCGTTCACTCCCGCCTCGGCGGTGACCGTCAGCGAGCGCTCATCGATTTCGATGATGCGGTCCATGCCAGTGAGGTCGATGACGATGCCGCCTCGAGTCGGGATGGACGCGCCCTGCGTCCCGGAACCGCCGCCCCACGGCACCACCGGCACTCGATGGTGGTTGCCGGCGCGCACCACCGCCGCCACCTCGTCGTCGCCGCGCGGCTTGACGACGACGTCGGGCCGGCCGAGCGGAGCCCCCGCGGCGCGAGCCGCGAGCGCCTTCCAGTAGGTGTCCGCCACGTACTTGTCGAGGACCTCGGGAGCGGTCGAGACGCGACCGGCCGGGATCGCCTGGCGGAGATCGGAGAGGAGCTTCGAATCGGCGCCGGCCGTGATGTTCGAGCTTCCAGGATGCTTCACTGAATCCGCCACCTAAGTGCAGAAGCCTTCACAAATCGCCAGCCCAGACTAAGCGTACTTTCAGTTTCTGTCAACGGAGTTGAAGGGTTCCGAACGATGCTGCGGTGAAACCTATTGTTGACACGGCTCCGAGCCAGGCCTAAGTTGCGATCGGCGGTGTCTGGAGGACGGTTTGGGGGTCGATAAGCGTTGAGTGCGCACCTGCTCGTGCTTGGCGGCGGTATGGCCGGACTGGCGGCGGCGGCGGCGGCGGCATCGGCCGGATCGAGGGCGACCGTGGTCGAGAAACGCGGCACGCCGGGCGGGTCGGCGGCTATGTCGGCCGGCATCGTCTGGACCGCGCCGGACTTTCCAACCCTGCGCAGAGTCGTGCCCGGCGGCGACGCGGCGCTCGGGCAGGCCCTGATCGACGGGTTCTGGCCCGCGGTGGACTGGATCCGCTCCACGGGTGTGTCGGTCAGCGAGCGGTGGGAAGGCCAGATGGGCTTCGGCTCGGCCGTGCGGGTCGATGTCAAAGGTCTGCTGGCCGCCTGGCAGCGTCAGGTCGAGTCTGCGGGCGGTCTCGTCATGCTCCGATCGACCGCGCGAAAGTTGCTGACCGACGAGTCCGGTCGCGTTTGCGGAGCGGAGGTGACCACGCCGTCCGGCCCGCGCGAGCTCCGCGCCGACGCCGTGATCCTGGCCACCGGCGGCTTTCAGGGCGACGCGGAGCTGCTGGCGACTTTTATGGGTGCCGGTGCGGACTCGCTGCTGGTCCGCTCCAACCCGGGCAGCGTCGGCGACGGATTCCGGATGGGCCGCGACGTAGGCGCTTCCGCGAGCCGGGGCATGAGCGGCTTTTACGGCCACCTCGTCCCCAGCCCCCTCGCCGAGCTGCGCGAGGACCAATACCTGATGCTGACGCAGTACTACTCGAACCACTGCCTCCTCGTGAACCGCCTTGGGCACAGGTTCACCGACGAGTCGTTGGGCGACGAAGTCTCCAACCAGGCCACCCTCCACCAACCCGACTCAAAGGCCGTATTGATCTGCGATGAGCGGATCCACACCACATTCGCGGCCACGGCGCCATACCCTCATGGACAGGTCATCGATCGCATTGCGGCCGCGCAGGCGGCGGGGGGCAGGTATGCGATGACTCGCACCAAAGAGGAGATGCTCGACGCTGTCGCCGGCTGGGGTGTCGCGCCACTGGCGCTCGCGAAAACCCTCGACCAGTGGGCAGATGCCGCGGCGGGTGATGAGTTCGCCCTCGAAATCCCTCGCGCCGTGCGCCCTGAACCGATCATCGATCCGCCTTTTCACGCGTTGGAGGTCCAGCCGGCGATCACCTTCACGTTCGGAGGGTTGAGAGTCGACCCAGACGGCCGCGTGCTCGACCGCGACGGCGGTCCGGTGCCGGGACTCTTGGCCGCCGGCGCCGATGCCGGGGGCCTTCAGGATGTTCGTTATGTCGGCGGCCTGGCGCTCGGCCTGGTCTTCGGGCCGAGGGCGGCGAGGACCGCGATTGCCGAAATGAGCGGGACTCGAGGGGACGTGGTTGCCAATGGCTGAGGAGGGTTTCGACCGCAGCCCCGACGTCCTGATCGTCGGCGCCGGCGCATCAGGCGCTGTGGCTGCCAAGCGACTGGCCGAAGAGGGCTTCGACGTGGTGTGCCTGGAGCAGGGTGGCTGGCCCGACTACACGAAAGCGCGTGCGCCATATCCGGACTACGAGCTGACCTCCGGTCGCGACTGGGGCTGGGACCCCAACGCGCGGTCGAGTCCCGCGGACTACCCCGTCGACGACTCGGAGTCGGACATCACGGCGTTGATGTGGAACGGAGTGGGCGGCGGCACCGTCGTCTTCGCGGCCCACTGGCAGCGCAACCTGCCCTCGGACTTTCGAGTCCGCTCGCTCGACGGGGTTGCGGACGACTGGCCCTTCACGTACGAGGACCTCGAGCCCTATTACGTGCGCGCGGAGCGCGACTGGGGCGTGTCCGGCCTGGCCGGAGATACCGCCTTTCCTCCCGGTGAGGGACCGCCGATGCCCCCGGTCCCGCTGGGCCGGATGGGCCGCCGCGTTGCGAAAGCGCATAACGATCTGGGCTGGCACTGGTGGCCAGGGCCGAACGCGATCGCGACCCAACGCTACGGCCGCCTCAACCCGTGCACGCAGCGCGCCACGTGCTTGTGGGGTTGCTCTGAAGGTGCGAAGGCAAGCGTCGACCGCACGTACTGGCCGGTGGCGGTCGAGCGAGGGGTCACGCTGCTCACGGGGGCGAGGGTGAAGCGCCTGCTTGTTGCACCGAACGGCCTGGCGACCGGAGCGCTGTTCGTGGACCGCGACGGCAAAGAGCACGTTCAGCGCGCCGGCGTCACCATCCTCGCGTGCAACGGGATCGGCACCCCGCGGATGCTGCTCCTGTCGGCCACCGACGCCCACCCCGATGGGCTCGCCAACTCCTCCGGATTGGTCGGCAAGCGCCTCATGATGCATCCCTTCGGCACCGTCGTCGGCCTGTTCGACGACGACCTCGGTTCGTGGCAAGGCGCCTGGGGTCAGCACATCCACTCGCTCGAGTTCTATGAGACGGACGCGTCGCGTGGTTTCGTGCGGGGCGCCAAGTGGGGGCTGCAGCCGACCGGCGGGCCGCTCTCGATGACGCACTCATATCCGTGGGGCGAGGAGAACGCGATCTGGGGTCCGGGCTTCCACCAGCAGCTGCGCAAGCGGCTCGGCCGCTCGGCGATGTGGGGCATCATCGCCGAGGACCTGCCCGAAGAGTCGAACCGCGTCGTCCTCGACCCGATGAAGACCGACGACTCGGGGATTCCGGCCGCGCGGATCCAGTACCGAATGTCGGAAAACTCGCGGCGCATGATGGCCTTCCACCAGGATCGTGCCAAGGAGTCGCTCGAGGCGGCCGGAGCGTATGAGACGGTGATCGCACCGTTCATCCGGGCCACGGGCTGGCATTTGCTCGGGACCGCGATGATGGGATCGGATCCTTCGCGCTCGGTGGTCGATCCGTGGGGCCGCGCCCACGACGTGCCGAATCTCTACATCTTCGACGGCAGCACCTGGCCGACATCCGCCGGCATGAACCCTACGGCCACGATCGCGGCCGTCGCGCTGCGAGGCGTGGATCACCTGATCGCCGAGAAGCGCAGCACGCGCACCTCCTCATGAGCCCAGCGAAGTTCGATGCGGACCGGCGGGCAGTCCTGGCGGCGGTCGCCGATGTGCTGATCCCCAAAGGCGACGGGATGCCGTCGGCAAGCGAAGCCGATGCGGCCGGGCGCTGGCTTGACGAGGTGCTGCGGCTGCGCCCGGACTTCGGGCCGCCGCTGGCTGCCCTGCTCGACACCATCAAGGGCAGCGACCCGGCCGCCGCGGTGACCCGTGTGCGGGCAGAGGACCCCGCCGGCTTTGGGGTCCTGGCCGAGGTCGTGGCGGGCGGTTACTTCCTGAACCCGGAGGTCAGGTCGGCGATCGGGTACCCCGGCCAGCAGTCCGTACCGATCGTGCACGAGGAGCCTGCTGACTACGAGCAAGACGGCCTCATCGCCTCTGTGATCGCGCGCGGACGCGTCTACCGGCCCACGCCGTGAAAAATCCCATCGGGGCCAACACGTGGATCTGGGTCTCGCCCTTGACCGACGAACGGCTGGCGTCGCTGGCGCCACGGGTCCGCGGTTTTGGATTCGACGTGATCGAGCTGCCCATCGAAAGCCTCGGCGACTGGGATCCAGGCCGCGCGCGCGACCTGCTCCACCGGCTTGGCCTGCAGGCGACCACGTGCGCCGTGATGTCGCCCGACCGCGACCTCGTCAGCGACGACCGGGCGGTGATCGAATCGACGCAGGCCTACGTTCGCGGCGCCACGGATATGGCGGCGAGCGTCGGAGCGCGATCGCTCGCGGGGCCGATCTATTCGCCGGTCGGGAAGACCTGGCCGATGGACGCGAACCAGCGCGCGGCTGCCATCCACCGGCTGGTCGAGAACCTGCGACCCCTTGCCGACTACGCCGGCGAGCGCGGCGTCACGCTCGCAATCGAGCCGCTGAATCGCTTCGAGACGAGCTTCATCAACACGGCGCAGCAGGTGATGGAGGTGGTCGACCAGGTCGACTCTCCGGCGCTAGGTGTGCTGCTCGACACGTTCCACATGAACATCGAGGAGCACGATCCCGCCGCCGCCGTCCGGACCTGCGGGAGTCACATCGCCCATTTCCATGCCTGTGGGTGCGACCGGGGCGCGCCTGGTGCCGATCAGATCCCCTGGCCCAAGATCGCCGCGGCGATTCACGATGTCGGATACGTAGGGCCTATCGTCATCGAGTCGTTCACGATCGAGAACCAAGCGATCGCCAAAGCCGCCGCGATCTGGCGGCCGCTGGCGCCGACGCAGGACGCGATCGCTACCGAGGGCTTTACCTTCCTGAAAGGCCTGTTCGGTTAGAGGGCATGACCCCACTCGGCGGCGCAATTCAGCACCTTTGGCGCCAACGGCGCGCCTCCGCCCTCCGAATTCGGCCCGTTTGCCGCAAGCGGCGCGTAACGATTGTCAACGGCTCGACAGCTAGGCGCGCACCAACCCGGCCGTCTTTCCGGGCGCCACCTCGACGAAGTCGGGCAGGCCGCGCAGCGCCTCTTCAGCCCCGGCCGGCCCGTAGATGGCGAGGAGGCTCAGCGGTTCCCAGCCAGTGTTGATCGTCGAGTGGAATGCCCCAGTGGGTATGAAGACGGCCTGACCCGCCGCCACCGCGAAAGGCTTGCCGTCGTCCACCATCTGCTCGCCGTGGCCGGCCAGGATGTAGAGGATCTCGTCAGCGTCGGGATGGTTGTGGCGGGTGTGGCCCTTCCCCGGCAGCAGCACCACGTGCAGCATGCTCATAGCCGGGTTGTGGGTGTTCGCTTTCGCGACCAACGGCTTGATCAAGCCCCAGTCAAAGGTTTGAGTCGGGATCGTCTTCGGGTCGACGAGTTTCGATGGCATGTCTTTCTCCTTTCTAATGACGTGGGGTCCCGCGCTTCAGCGCCTTGAAGCGGCGGACCGTCTCGGTGATCGCGACCTCGGTGGGCAGTCGCTCCATGCTCGATGCGCCGAAGAAGCCGACCACCCCATGAGTCCGCTCGAGCACGTACGCCGCGTCCGCTGCCTCGGCGATCGGCCCTCCGTGGCAGAGCACCATCACCTTCGGGTTGATCGCCACCGCCGCGTCATGCATCTCCTGGATGAGCGGCACGCAGTCGTCCAGTGTCCTTGCGGTGTGCGCCCCGATCGATCCCTTGGTGGTCAGGCCCATGTGGGGGACGAGCACATCCGCGCCGGCGCGCGTCATGGCTTCCGCCGAAGGCACATCGAAGACGTACGGAGCTGTAACGAGACCTTTGTCGGCGGCCATGTTGATCATCTGGACCTCGAGGTCGTAGCCCATGCCGGTCTCCTCGAGGTTGGCGCGAAAGGTGCCGTCGTAGAGCCCGACGGTTGGGAAGTTCTGCACCCCGGCGAAGCCCGCCGCCTCGATGTCGCGCAGGAAGTTGCTCATGAGCCGGAACGGATCGGTCCCGCACACGCCGGCGAGAACTGGCGTGTGATCCACCACCGGCAGGACCTCACCGGCCATCTCCATCACGATCGCGTTGGCGTCGCCGTAAGGCAGGAGGCCGGCGAGAGAGCCGCGGCCGGCCATCCGATAGCGCCCGGAGTTGTAGATGATGATGAGGTCGGCCCCACCCGCCTCCGCGCACTTGGCCGATAGGCCGGTGCCGGCGCCGGCGCCGATGAGCACGCCTCCCGAGTCGACCATGGCGCGCAGCCGGCGCCGGGCCTGTTCGCCCGTCATCGCCGAACCTTCATCAGCTCGTCGAGCCGGGCCGCCATCGACTGCGCGAACTCCGCGTCGTTGATGTGGGCGTCGACCTCGTGCATCTCGACGTTCTTGCCCATGTTCTCTCGCAGCGCGCCGAACAGGGCCTTGTCGGCGGCGGGGTCGTAGAAAGGTCCGCCCTCGCCCGAGATCGCCGAGACCCCGCGCAGCGGAATGAAGAACGCCACCGGCCCGCGCGCGGCTGAGAGCTTGCGTGCGATCTGACGCCCGAGCTCCGCGCTTTCTTCGGGTGTGGTCCGCATGAGAGTGACGGACGCATTGTGGACGTAGAGGTTGCGCGACTCGAACTGCGGCGGCACCGTGTCACGCGCACCGAAGTTGACCATGTCCAGTGCGCCCACCGACACTACCTGCGGTACGCCCAGCTTGCCCGCCATCTCGAGGCGATCCGGGCCGGCTGAAAGCACGCCGCCGACCAACTCGTCGGCGAGCTCGGTGGTCGTGATGTCGAGCACTCCCGTCACGAAGCCCGACTCGACCAGCGCTTCCATCGCACGGCCGCCGGTGCCGGTGGCGTGGAACGTGAGCACCTCATAGCCGCGCCGTTCGAGCTCTTCGCGGGCGGCCGTCACCGATGGAGTGGTGACCCCGAACATCGTGGCGGCGATCAGCGGACGTTGCTCGCCCAGCTCGACGGGAGGGGCGTTGACCATGCCAGCCATGGCGGCCGCGGCGTTGGCGAGGATGCGCCCCGAGATCGAGTTGATCCCGGCCACATCGGTCACCGAGGCCATGAGAGCGATGTCGCTGGCGCCGATGTAGTCGCGAGTGTTGCCGGCGGCCATGGTCGAGACCATCAGCTTGGGGACGCCGACCGGGAGAGCGCGCATCGCCTTGGTCGCGATCGCTGTGTTTCCCGAACCGCCCGCCGCGAGCACGCCGTCGCAACGACCCTGGTCGTACAGCCTCCGCACGACGATGGCTGCGGCATCCGCCATCGCCGACACCGCCTGGCCGCGATCTCGTGCGGCAGTCAGCGCGTCCAGGTCCACGCCTGCCTCGGCCGCAACCTCCTGACGTGTGATGTCGGGCTGCGCTAGCGGCCGCTCCAGCGTCCCGACGTCGACGAGGATGGTCTTCACGCCGGCCAGCGCGAGGCGGTCGCGCATGTACTGATACTCCGCGCCTTTGGTGTCCAGAGTGCCGACGAGGACTACGGTCTTATCGCTCATCGCGACCTCCCCAACACCAACGCCGCAGCGGCCCGGCGCATCGGGCCACCCTGGTCAAAACAGTAACAGACAATCCAACCAACTCTTCAGTTCCTTTCACCAACAAGGCAAGGTCTTGACGAGTTTGCCAGTCGGATGTAACGTCGCTTGACAGGTTTTGATAGACCGGCAAGGAGCGTGACACGTTGACGGCCGCTCGAATCGACTTGCGGATGGCGCCCCGCATCCTGCTCGGCTTGCTCGGCCTGGCCGTCGTGGCGTGGATCGGCAATAAGGCCAGCCAGGACATGCGGATCTTCTGGATCGTCACCCTCAACGGGCTCACCCTGGCCGCGCTCTTCTTCGTGGTGGCGGCGGGATTCACGCTGATCTTCGGCTTGATGCGGGTCGTCAACATGGCCCACGGCTCCCTTTACCTGCTCGCCGGCTACATCGCGTTCACGCTCCAGGGCAACTGGTACGGGGTCAGCAGCAACCTTTTAAGCGGCACGCCGGCGACCGTGGTCTCATGGCTCGTGCCCCTGGTGATCGCGACGATCGTCATTGGTTTCGGCGGGGTCTTCATGCAGCAGGTGTTCCTGCGCTGGAACCAGGGTCAGGACCTCCGTCAGGCGCTGATCACCATCGCGATCTCGGTCATCCTCGCGGACCAGATGGTGGCCCACTTCGGTGGCATCGCTGAATCCATTCAGCAGCCCGCGGTCTGGCCGGACAGCGTGAGCTTCCTCGGCATTCGCTACGGATTCTTCCGTCTCGTCGTCGTGGTGGGCGCCGCCATCGTCATCGGCGCCCTGCTCTTCCTGGCGATCAAGCGCACCAGATTCGGGATGATCATCCGGGCGGGCGTGGACGACCGTACGATGGTTTCGGCCCTCGGCGTGAACATCCAGCTCGTGTTCGCGGGAGCGTTCTTCATCGGGGCACTGCTGGCAGGGCTCGCCGGCGTCCTCGGCGGCACGATGATCGCGGTCCAGCCCGGGAACGACTCGGCATTCTTGCTGGACTCGCTGATCGTGGTGATCATCGGCGGGATGGGCAGTCTCGGCGGGGCCGCGATCGGCTCCATCGCCCTTGGTCTCGTCAACTCCTATGCCGACGTTTACCTCAAGTTCGGCACCAACGACTTGACGAACTACGCCATCCTGCTGACCTTCATCCTGGTCGTCGCAGTTCTCGCCGTGCGGCCGCTCGGCCTGTTTGGGCGGCCCGCGTGAGCGTCGCGCGCCCCTCGACTCCACTCGTTGCCGGCCTCAACGGCCGCGGGATGCGAATCACGCGATGGGTGGCCATCGGAGCGCTGGTGCTGTTTCTCGCCGGAGCACCCTCCATCGTCGACAGCTTCACGCTCGCCCAGATCCTGACCAAGGCGCTGTGGCTTGGCATCGCCGCGGCGAGCCTCATATTCCTGTCCAGCTATGGCGGCATGATCTCGCTCGGTCAGACTGGGATTTATGCCGTCGCCGGTTTCACGATGGCGAACCTGGTCCACGCCGCGGGCGGAAAGCATCTCGGCTGGGACCCGGTGGCCGCGACCGCCGCCGGAATCGTGGTCGCCACTTTGTTCGGGGTTCTATGCGGCGCCATCGCCTCGCGCAGCTACGGCATCTACTTCTTGATGATCACACTCGCGATCTCGGTGATCGTCTTCTATTTCTTCGCCCAGGTCACCACCCTTTCCGGGTACGGCGGCATCCGAAGCGTGACCAGCCCAGACCTAATCGGCAATCCCATCCTCAATCCGGTGCCCCTCTACTACGTCGCGCTCGTGGCCTCGGTCCTCATCTACCTGGGCATCCGCTATCTGGCTCGAACGCCGTTCGGGCTCGCGCTCCAGGGCATCCGCGACGACCCCGCCCGAATGCAGGCGCTCGGATACAACGTGCCTCTGCACAGGGCATTGGCCTTCGGGGTGGGAGCATTTGTGGCCTCGATCGCCGGCATCCTGTCCGTTTGGTACACGACCCAGATCTCGCCGGGTGGAATCAATGTCACGCAAACGATCAACATCCTCATCATCGCGGTCGTCGGCGGCCTCTATCGGCTCGAGGGCGCGTGGATCGGCGCGCTAGTGTTCTCCACCATCGACAACTATTCGCGGGTCTGGATGCCGAACGTGGGTGACTGGCTCGGTCCGGACCGATTCGAAACCATCATCGGGGTGATCTTCCTGGTGATCGTCCTGGCATCTCCAGGTGGACTGGTTGGCATATGGGAAAGCCTTTGGGACAGAAGGAAGCGCCGGCTGGCCCCAATTTCGGCGCCGGGCATACCGGCGATGGAGGTGGTCGACGACGCCGTCGATCATCCCGCGGCGGTGTAGTCAAGGAGGTGGATGGAGGTATCGAATGAACCGCATGGATGGCGGATCGACCCGAGCAGGCTTGGCTCGGAACGGCCTCGTGTTGCGATCAACTTCATGTTTCACAGGAGGGGAATTTGCATAGAAACCAACGTCAATTCGGCCCCCGGCGGCTGCTCGCGGTAGCCGCACTCTCGCTGTTCGTGCTCGGAGCATGCAACGGCAACGCGCCGGCAACGACGTCGAGCGCGATCAAGATCGGCATCCTGTCGGACTGCTTGGGAGACTTCGGGTCGTTCTACAACGACGACCTGGGCGGCGCCCTCGCCGTGCTGGCTGCGCACTATGGCGGCAAAGCCAGCGGTTCTCTGCCGAAGGACGGGATGACCGGCGTCAAGATCGCAGGCAAGGACGTCCAGATCGTCGGCTTCGGCTGCTCCGACTCCACCGCCAGCAAAGCGATCGAAGAGACGCGGCGGCTCGTCGAACAGCTCGGCGCCGACATCATGATCGGCCCCCTCTCCGGTGACGAGGGCATCGCCGTGGCCAACTACGCCAAGACGCAGCCGAACAAGACATTCCTCAACGGCATCTCGGGCGCCCAGGACGCGACTCTCAAGGTTCAGGCTCCGAACTTCTTCCGCTTCAACCCCGACGGGGCGCAGTGGTCGTCCGGTCTCGGCGACTACGCGTACAACACGCTCGGCTGGCGCACCGCGGCCGTGATCGGCGACGACTACGCGTTCCCATACACCTCGCTCGCCGGATTCATCGCGGAGTTCTGCTCGATCGGTGGCAACGTCACCAACCGCATCTGGCCCCCGCTCGGCACGACCGACTACTCCTCGTTCATCACACAGATCCCCAAGGGTCTCGACGGGTTGTTCGTCGGAGTGGGTGGTGCGGGTCTGATCACATTCCTCAAGCAGTACCAGCAACTCAACGGGCCGCTCAACACCAAGCACATCATGGGCAACACGTTCTGGCCCGACCCACAACTCCTCAAGGCCATCGGCACCCCGATGGTGGGCGCGGTTGCCGCCAGCGGCATCGCCGCCGATGACACCTCGCCGCAAACCATCGCCTACAAGCAAGAGCTGGCCATCTACCCGGCCACTCAAGCGGATGCTGCCAGCGTCTTCACGCTGGGCTACTGGAGCGCAATGACCGCGCTTGGTCTGGCGCTCACGAAGGTCAACGGCGACATCTCCGGTGGCCAGAAGGCGCTTCAGGCAGCGCTGGCCACGACCGTAGTCGACGGTCCGTACGGCAAGATCAGTCTCGACTCCAACCGCCAGGCGGTCTTCGACAACTGGATCGTCCAGATCACCGCTCCGGCGGCAGGCAGCCAGGTCCCCGGTATCCACACCATCCTTCAGGTCCCGAAGGTGGACCAGACGTTTGGTGGATTCTTCAGCTCAACCACGCCGCCGCCGGATCGAACCAACCCGACCTGCACCAAGAAGACCCCACCGCCCTGGGTTGGACACGAAACCCCCGTCAGCTTCAGCTAGTGAGTCAATTACGCAAAGCGGTGTGAACGCGGCACCGCCGAGCGCCGAGTCCGCCGCGCCGATCCTCCACTTGAGGGGGGTCGGCCGGCGGTTCGGCGGACTGCGAGCGGTGGCCGACGTCACCCTCGCAGTCAAGCCGGGCGAGCGACGTGCCATCCTTGGTCCGAACGGAGCCGGGAAGACGACGCTCTTCAACGTCATCTCCGGCGAGTTCCCCCCGACGGAAGGCACGATCGAGCTCTTCGGCCGAGACGTCACTCATCAACCGGCTCGCCTCCGCGCCCGCTCCGGGCTGTCCCGAACCTTTCAGACTTCGAGGCTGCTGCTGGGACTCTCGGTCGAGGACAACCTGTACCTCGCCGTGCTCGGGGCGAGGCGTGGCCATCTGCTCCCGATCAAGTTGCCGCGGCTCGAGCGCCAGATTCGCGAGCGTGCGCGCGCGACAGCCGAGGCGATCGGCCTCGCCGACCGGCTAGGCACTGTGGTCCGCGAGCTCTCACATGGCGAGCGGCGGCAGCTCGAGGTCGGTATGGCGCAGGCGTCGTCGCCAAAGCTGATGATGCTCGACGAGCCTGCGGCCGGCCTCTCGCCGGGCGAGCGGAACAAATTGACGGAGCAGCTGCTGGGGCTGGATCCGAAAATGACCCTGATCCTGATCGAACACGACATGGACGTCGCCCTGCGGGTCGCTCAGTGGGTGACGATGATGCACGACGGACGGATCGTCGTGGAAGGCAGCCCCGCCATGATCCGCGAGAACCAGATGGTTCACGATCTCTACACCGGCAGCCGGTACAAGCAATGAGCCTCCTTTCATTAGAAGTCACCGGCCTGAACGCTTTCTATGGACGTGCTCACGTGTTGCAGGATGTGACGTTCACCGTCGATGAGCGACCGGTGGCGATCATCGGGCGCAATGGCATGGGCAAGTCCACGCTGTGTCAGGCCATCATGGGCCTGCTCGGATCCACGACTGGCTCGGTCAAGTTCGGCGGACAGGAGCTCATGGGCAAGCCGCCGTATCGCATTGCGCGAGCCGGCCTGGGCTTCGTCCCGCAGGGTCGCCGGCTGTTTCCTTCGTTGTCGACGGACGAGCATCTGCAGATCGTGCCCCGGAACGGCTACGGCAGCTGGACGATCAAGCGGGTCTACGAGACCTTTCCCAAACTGGCGGAGCGCAAGCGAACCGGCGCAGGTCAGCTCTCGGGTGGTGAGCAGCAGATGCTGGCGATCGGCCGGGCCCTGCTGACCAATCCCAAGCTGCTGATAATGGACGAGCCCTCCGAAGGCCTGGCGCCCAACATCGTTGAGAGCGTGATCGACACCATCCGCAAGCTCGCCGGGCAGGGCGTGGGCCTGCTCGTGGTGGAGCAGAACCTCGGTGTCGCGACAGCGCTCGCCGACCGTCAGCTGGTCATGGTGGCTGGCCGGATCGCCGTCGAGACCACCGCCAACGAGCTGATCGGTAACATCGATGCGCAGCGACGCTTTCTCGGCGTCGAGCCCCCGTCCGCGCGGCAAACGAATTGAGGGCGATCCAATGAGGTTGCGTAGCCTGCAGCATGTCTCGTCGCCTTACCCCGAGGGGGAGGACGGCGCCATTCGCCGCTTCTACCGCGATGTGCTCGGGCTGCGCGAGCAACCGACTCCATCCACGCTGGCGGACATGAGGCTCTTGTGGTTCACCGCCGGCGACGGCCTCGAGCTGCACTTCTTCCCTGAAGTGCCGGACGTGAAGTCGAAGCGCCACTTCTGCTTCAACATCGACGACCTCGAAGAGACGCGCCGGCGCCTTCGAGAAGCGGGCCTGGAGCCCTTCGACGACACGCCGATCCTCAACCGGCCGCGATTCTTCTGCCGCGACCCGGTGGGCAACCTGATCGAGTTCACAAGAATCGAGGGGGATTATCGAGGGTGACGCTCAAAACAAGTCTTGGCATCTGGGCCCTGGGGCCGATGATCACGCGTTTCGTGCCTATCGGCTATCAGCCGCAATGGACGAACGAGAACATCGTCGACAAGGTCAAGCGGGCGGTCGCGGGCCTTGGCGATCTCATCGACGACTATGAGTTCCACTACCCGTATGAGATCAACGAGGACAACGCGGCCGCTATCAAGGCGGCGTTGGGCGGGCACGGTATCTACTGCGTCGCCACCGGCCTTCACCTCGACCCGATGTTTGGCAGAGGGGGGCTTTGCTCACCTGACGCATCGGTTCGCAAAGAGGCGCTGCGGCGAACGCTGGCCGCCGCGGACATGGCGGGAAGCCTGCGCGCGAACTTCATCATCTGGCCCGGAATCGAGGGCTACAACTACCCCTTTCAGACGCCTTACGGCGAGAGTTGGGCGTGGTTGATCGAGGGTATCGGCGGGGCTGCGCAGCGATGCAAGACCCACGGGATAACGCTTTTTCTCGAACACAAGAACTCCGAGCCCGCGATGAAGATCCTGATGCGCAACATCGGCATGACCCTCCACGTCATCCACAAGCTGCGCGCGCAGGGAATCGACAATGTGAAGGTCAACATGGACTGGCAGCACCTGCTCATGAATGGCGAGAATCTCGCGGAGTACGCGGCCATGCTGGCGGGGGAGGGGCTGCTCGGCCATCAACACGCGAACAGCGGCTGGGGCACGTTCGACGACGACAACATGGTCGGCGCCACGGCGTTCATGGAGACCCTTGAGCTTGCGCTCGAGCTGCGCCGCGCCGGATACGGCGACAAGGGCGAGCGGCTCGGCTTCGACCTCTATCCATATACAGAAGACGCGATCGCAGCCGTGAAGCGGAGCGTTCTGCAGTGGCGTTTCATCGACTCGGTGGCCGCGCGGATCGATGACGCCGCGCTGCGTGAAGCGCAAAAGCACAAGGACGCGATCCGCGCATACGAGATCGTCTACAAGGCGCTCGGCGGTCAATAGCATCCGGACGTGACCGCGGTCATCGGAATCGACGTCGGGACCACCGGCGTCAAGACGATCGCCATCTCGCCCGAAGGCGAGGTGATCGCGAAGGCAGAAGAGGGCTATCCGCTCTCGACTCCCCAGACCGGCTGGTCGGAGCAGGACCCCGAGGACTGGTGGCGCGCCACCGAGGCCACCCTCGAGGCTGTCGCCGCGGCCGGCGTCAAGGATGTGCGTGGCATCGGGCTCTCGGGCCAGATGCACGGGCTGGTCTGTCTGAATGAGCGCGACCAGGTGCTGCGGCCGGCGATCCTCTGGAATGACCAACGCACGGGCGCCGAGTGCGCCGAGATCGAAGAGCGAATCGGCCTGGAGCGGTTGATTCAGCTGACGGGCAACCGCGCCCTGACCGGTTTCACAGCCCCCAAAATCCTGTGGCTGCGGCGCCACGAGCCGGACGTTTACGCGCGCATCTCGCGCATCCTCCTGCCCAAGGACTACGTCCGCCTGCGGCTTACCGGCGAGCATGCCATCGACGTGAGCGATGCCTCGGGCACCCTGCTGTTCGACGTCGCGAACCGGCGCTGGAGCGGCGAGGTGACCGACGCCCTCGAGATTCCCAAGTCATGGCTCCCTCGCGCGCTCGAGTCATCCGTAGTCAGCGGCCAGACCAAACAGCGCGTGCCTGTGGCTGCAGGCGCGGGCGATCAGGCTGCGGGCGCTCTCGGGGTGGGGGTCGATCGGCCGGGCCCGCTCTCACTGGTGTTGGGTACGTCCGGCGTCGTGTTCGCCGCCCTCCCGGCGTACGCAGCCGAGCCGCAAGCTCGCTTCCATGTGTTCTGCCATGCCGTGCCGGGCGCGTGGCACGCGATGGGCGTGATGCTTTCGGCCGCGGGATCAATGCAATGGTTCCGGGACACCCTGGCTGCCGGGGTGCCATTCGACGACCTGGATGCTCAGGCGGCCCAGTGGGCGCCGGGCTCGGACGGCCTGATCTTCCTGCCCTACCTGGCGGGCGAACGCACGCCCCACGCTGACCCCGACGCCCGCGGCGCCTTCATCGGCCTCTCGCTCCGGCACGATCGGGCAGCCATGGTCCGCGCGGTCATGGAGGGGGTGGCCTATGGGCTGCGAGATTCGCTCGAGCTGCTGATCGCGCTGGGCGTCCGCGCTCAGGCCGGACGCGCTTCCGGCGGCGGCGCCCGCAGCCGGTTGTGGCTTTCGATCGTCGCGTCGACCCTCGGCCTGCCGGTCGAGATCACGTCCGTCGAGGAGGGATCAGCCTTCGGCGCGGCGCTGTTGGGAGGCGTCGCGGGCGGCGTATTCGCCGACGCGCACGAGGCTGTGAAGGCGTGCGTACGCGTGCGCGACGTGATCGAACCACAGCGCGAATGGCAGGCGGCCTACGCCGACGGCTACCAGGGCTTCCGGGCGCTGTATCCAGCGCTGCAGTCGCACTTCCGGGCGCACGGTTCGGGACCGTGAGGCCCCGGGTTCAAATCCCGGGCCCCCGACCAATTTCGAGTTCAAAATCGCCGATTTTCGACATCATCCGCAGTCGCCGGGTCACAGCCGGGGCACAGATTCGTGGAGAACCTCGCAACTAGGCTGCGAAGTTCGTCGCGATGGTCGGCCGATCTGAACTTGGACGACAGGGACTTGGTGCGTGCGCACAGCTATATATCAGTTGACGCAACTCTCAGGACCGTGAGGCACCCGGTTTGAAAATCGCAGGCCGGCGCGCCTGAGGACGCACAGGGCAGCACGTGAGGCCCTCGGATCCACGTCGCTGTAATTAATGCCTGGCGATTCCCGATTCAGAGTAAAGGCGTCATATTTCCTGACATCGGAAGACAAGCCAGCCAGCAGCCAGCGCGACCACCACAAAACCGGCGTTAACGATGAGCGGCCAGGCCCACCCCGTGGCTGTTTGCTGCAGGGCGAGGTCGCTTGCCAGTTCATTTAGGCCGAACGGAGTGAAGCGCGACGTTGGGCAGCGAGGAGGCGACGCCTGCGACGACAAGAGCGACTATTCCGATGCCGGCGGCCGGGATTGCGGACCGCACCAAAGTGCTGCCTAAGAAGGTCGGGGTCACTGTGTTTCCCGCCGAGATCTACCGACCACCGCGAATTTGGGGGGAGCGTGCCTTCGGCAACCTCATCTACTGGCACGAGGCTGATAAGAGCGGCCACTTCGCCGCGTGGGAACTGCCGGAGATCTTCAGTCAGGACCTGCCTTCTGCCGTCAGGTCGTTGCGTGATCAGGAGGTTGAGTGATGCGAAACGCTTGACACCCATTACGAAAGGGCTACGTTGAGATCGAACTGTTTCGGGGACGGGTTGTGGGAGAGAGATCTGCGTGCGCATCACGCTCTCCCACGTTGGCATAGCGGCTGACGACAAAGCCGATGAGCGCCCGGCTCATCACTGATCGAGGAGATGAAATCGTTGCCTGACAGAACCGCGGTAGATGTCTCAATTCAACCCTTCACCGTCGATGTTTCGGAAGAGCTACTGAGCGATCTTCACCGGCGTATCGCCACGACACGCTGGCCCACCAAGGAGCTGGTCACGGATCGGTCGCAGGGCGCGCAGCTGGCGACGATCCAGGCGCTCGCCCGCTACTGGACGACCGATTATGACTGGCGCAGATGCGAGGCAAAACTGAACGCGACGCCGCAGTTCAAGACCGAGATCGATGGGATCGACGTCCACTTCATCCACGTGAAGTCGCGGCACAAGAACGCGATGCCGCTGATCATGACGCACGGCTGGCCCGGCTCGGTCATCGAGCTCCTCGAGACCATCGGGCCGCTAACCGACCCCACCGCTCACGGAGGCCGCGCTGAGGATGCCTTCCACCTCGTGCTGCCCTCCCTGCCCGGGTACGGGTTCTCGGGCGAGCCGATCGAGGTAGGCTGGGACCTGCGTCGGACCGCACGGGCCTGGGCAGAGCTCATGAAGCGCCTCGGATACACCAGCTACGTCGCCCAGGGCGGGGATGTAGGCGCCGGAGTCACCGACGCGATGGGCCGCCAGGCACCCGAGGGGCTAATCGGCATCCACACGAATCTGCTCGTGCCCGCGCTGAGCGGCACCATGCCGACGGACACCGACGAGGAACGCGCTGCGGCCGCGCAGATTGCCACCTTCCAGAAGTCCGGGGAGGGCTACTTCATCGAGATGGCCACCCGTCCGGAGACGATCGGCTACGCCCTGCTCGACTCCCCTGTCGCTCTGGCCGCCTGGATGGCCGACCACGACACCGATGCCTACTACAAGATCGCTCGCGCCTTCGTCGAGGGGCAGCCCTCGGGCAACCTCACGCGCGACCACATCCTCGACAACATCACGCTCTACTGGCTGACCAGCACCGGCGCCACCACGGCCCGGTCGTACTGGGAGGCCTACGGACCCGACGCGCCGTCCGCTCGCCAGCAGCCTTTGCCGCCGCCGACGATCCCGTTCGCCTTCACGACCTTCCCCGGCGAGATCTGGCGGAGTCCTCGCAGCTGGGTCGAGGCGAGCTACCCGAACGTCGTCTACTTCCACGAGGTCGACAAGGGCGGCCACTTCGCTGCCTGGGAGGAGCCGGACCTCTTCACCCAGGAACTCCGCGCGGCGTTCAAATCGCTCCGTTAACCCGAGACCGATAGAGTGTGCGAGACAAGGCCGCCGGCGCAGATATCGTCCGTTCGATGGCGCAGCGCGCGGGCGCGAAGATAGTAGAGGTCGAGGGGTCGCACCTGATCATGGTTTCGCAGCCACAAGCAGTGACCGACGTGATCCTGGAGGCGGCGCGCGCCGGAGCGGCCCGATGATCGCCGTTCCGAAGACCGCGGAGTTTCCGCCGCTCAAGCAGATTGACGCTGGCGCCCTCACTGTCGGATATGCCGAGGTCGGACCCACCGGCGGCAAGCAGGTGCTGCTCTTTCACGGCTGGCCTTACGACATACACAGCTACGTCGACGTCGCGCCGCTGCTCGCAACGAAGGGCTACCGCGTGATCGTGCCTTACGTACGCGGCTATGGCACGACCCGGTTTCTTTCCCCCGGTACGACGCGAAGTGGCCAGCAGGGCGCTATCGCGCTAGATGCCATCGCTTTCATGGACGCCCTGAAGATTCCGAAGGCGATCATCGGAGGCTTCGACTGGGGAGCGCGGACCGGAAGCATCATCGCGGCGCTCTGGCCGGAGCGCTGCAAGGGCCTGGTGTCGGTGAGCGGATACCTCATCGGCAGCCAGGCGGCCGGCGTGAAGCCGCTGCTCCCGCGGGCGGAGTATCAGTGGTGGTACCAGTACTACTTCGCCACCGAACGCGGAAGGCTTGGGTACCAGGAGAACACTCACGAGTTCAACAAGCTCATCTGGCAGCTCGCCTCGCCGCGTTGGAACTTCGACGACGCAATCTACGATCGCAGCGCCGCAGCCTTCGACAATCCCGACCACGTCGACGTCGTCATCCACAACTACCGCTGGCGGCTCGGGCTGACTGAAGGCGAGCCGCAATTTCACGAGCTCGAGACCAAGCTCGCCCAAGCGCCGGACATCGATGTGCCGACAGTCACGCTCGAGGGCGACGCCGATGGCGCACCACACCCGGAGGCCGCCGTCTACGCCAAGAAGTTCACCGGCAAGTACAAGCATTGGGTGATCGAGGGCGGCGTCGGGCACAACCTGCCGCAGGAAGCGCCGCAAGCGTTTGCGGACGCGATTATCGAAGTCGACCGTGACTGATAAGGAGGACGCTGAAATGTCGATGCAAACCGGCCTGAATCGCATCGGACGAGTCCTCGGCGTTGCGGCGGCGGACCTGCCAGTCGAGGGCATGCTGCCTTCCTTCGACGGCGCGAGCGGGTGGCTCAACTCGCAGCCGTTAACGCCGAGCGGGCTGCGCGGCCACGTCGTTGTTGTCCAGTTCTGGACCTACACATGCATCAACTGGTTGCGCACGCAGGCGTACTTCCGGGCCTGGTCGCAGAGGTACAAGGATCAGGGGCTCGTGACGATAGGGGTGCACACACCCGAGTTCAAGTTCGAGCACGACCTCGACAACGTGCGATGGGCGGTGCAGGCGAGAAGGATCGATTACCCGGTCGCCATCGACAACGACTTTGCAGTCTGGCGTGCGTTCGCTAACAACTACTGGCCTGCTCTCTACTTCGTTGACTCGCAGGCTCGGATCAGGCATCACCGCTACGGCGAGGGCGACTACGAGCGATCCGAGATGGTCATCCGGCAGCTCCTCTCTGACGCGGGCGTCGAAGACCTAAGGCCCGGGCTGGCTTCGGTCGAACCGAACGGCGACGAGGTTCAGGCCGATTGGGAGGACCTCGGGTCGCCTGAGACGTATACCGGCTATGACCAGGCAACTGGGTTCGACGCGGGCAGCGACGGTTCGTCGTGGGACAAACCTCACACTTTCGCGGCGCCGGCGCGCCTTCGGCTCAACCATTGGGGACTCATTGGGAATTGGACCGTCCGGTCCGACGCGAGCGCGCTTAACGGTCTTAGTGGGCGGGTCGCGTATCAGTTTCACGCGCGTGACGTGAACCTCGTGATGGGACCGGTGAGAAAGGGCGTGACCGTGAGGTTTCGGGTACTGCTCGATGGTGAGAGCGCTGGGCCAGCCCACGGAGCCGATGTCGACGCGGACGGACACGGCACGGTTGTGCAGCAGCGGATGTATCAGCTGATCCGTCAGCCGGGACCGATCCGCGACCGCCGGTTTGAGATCGAGTTCCTCGACGCCGGTGCCGAAGCCTTCTGCTTCACGTTTGGATAATGAAATTCAATCGCCTCTCCAACGACCTCCGAACAGCCCTTCGATGGCTTGCGGTGGCCTCCGGAGACCCTTCGGCGCTGGACTTGGCGCAACGGGAATGTCTGCCCAGCCTTGCCGATCAGATGACCGAGATCTTTCAGACTATCTCGGAAAACGAGCGAAGGTGGTGATCGAGGCGTCCTTCGACACCCACGCAGCTTTGAAGTCTCGTGCGAGGGGAGCTTTCCGAGGGTCCGCCGCTGTCTCAGCTCTTCCAACCCTCCGCGAACCTCTTCACCGCGGCAGAGAGCCAAGTCATCATGGCTCCGCTCCCTTACAACCAACAGGACCAGCGAGTCCGCGCCTGAACCGCTAGGAGTGGCATGAACGAGAACGTCAGCCTTGGCCGAATCGCTGGCATCCACGTAGGTTTCAACTGGCGCCTGGTTGTTGTTGCCACCCTCATCGCCTGGAGCCTCGCAACCAGCCTCCTGCCTTCGGCCGCGCCCGGCCAGAGCTCCGGCGTCTATTGGGCTGCCGGCGTGATTTCGGCCTTCGTTTTCCTGGCTTCACTGCTTGCGCACGAACTCGCTCACTCGGTCGTCGCGACGCGGCGCGGAGTCAAGGTCGAGGGGATCACGCTCAGGCTGTTTGGCGGCGTAACACGATTCAGCAGCGACACCAACTCTCCTGGCACACAAGCCTTGTTCACCTTTGTGGGTCCTCTCTCACGAGCCTGGTGCTGGGCGCGATTTTCTCTGTCCTATCAATCGCAGCAGGTGGTGGCGCACATCCAGGCCTTCTGGCTGCGACTCTGTCGTGGCTGGGCTACAGGCAAGAACTCAACGCGGGGAGGTGACCGATGAGGGCGATTGTGGTGACGGATCAGGCTGCGGGAACGGCCGGGATGAAGTTAGTGGAGCGGCCCGAGCCACAGGGGGCGTCGCTCGCCAGCCTCTCGGGCGCGAACTACGGCGATGTGGTTGTTCAGGTTCATGCGTCGGGATTCACCGGGAATGAGTTGTCGTGGCCCTCGACCTGGATCGACCGCCTAGGCCGTGACCGCACGCCTTCGATCCCCGGCCACGAGCTGGCCGGAGTGGTCACCGCCCTCAGCTATGGAACGACGGGGCTGTCGGTGGGGCAGCGGGTGTTCGGCCTCACGGACTGGACTCGCGACGGCACGCTGGCGGAGTATGTAGCCGTCGAGGCACGCAACCTCGCACCGCTGCCGGGCGATGTTGACTTCACGGTGGGCGCGGCCCTTGTGATGTCGGGCCTGACCGCGTGGCAAGGGCTGTTCGAACACGGCCGCCTTCGTGCGGGGCAGAGCGTCCTTGTGCACGGTGCGGCCGGCGTAGTCGGTTCGATGGCGACCCAGCTCGCACGTGAGGCCGGCGCGTACGTCATAGGCACCGGGCGCGCTGCCGGCCGTCAGACGGCTCTCGACTTCGGCGCGCAGGAGTTCGTCGACCTCGATAGCGACGCCCTGGAAGATGTCGGCGGGGTCGATCTGGTTTTCGATGTCCTTGGCGGCGACATCGCGAAGCGGTCTGCGGACATGATTCGCGCCGGAGGAACGCTGGTGACCATTACCGGCCCGACCGAGGCGCGGCCTACTGACGGCTTGACTATCGACTTCGTCGTTGTACCCGATCGCGCCCAGTTGAGTGAGCTCGTCCAGCGGGTCCGGGATGGTCGGCTGCGGACTAACATCGGCAACGTGGCTGCCTTTGACGATGCGGTTGCCGCCTTCAACCCGACCGAGCGGATCAAGGGAAAGACGATCATTCGCGTTCATCCGTGAGGACCCGGGGGATTGCCTACCGCCCACGCCGTATTTGTTCCATAACTTCGCGAATAGTGCTTGAGCATCGACGATGCCTGCGAGGTGATGGCTCGACCCGACCTCCAACGCCTTCGTCTAGTTCGGCCATTCTCGAAGCCGTTCTGGACCTTTGCCGGGGCACAGCCGGGGCACAGAATCCCGGAACCAGGAGGATCCGGGAGGACCCGGAAGGACACGAAGCAGACAGCAATCAAGTACGAGCGGACACTTGAGGAGCCGCGAGGATACTGGAGGACACGTCACTAACACGGTTCGGGACCGTGAGGCCCCGGGTTCAAATCCCGGGCCCCCGACCAAATCTTGAATTCAGGACCGTCAATTTCTGCTCTGCTCCCAGCGCCGCCGGGTCACAGCCGGGGCACAGATTCGTCGAGACCTTCGCAAATCCGGTCGCAGGGTCGTCAGTGTCGCCGGCCAATCTGAACTCAGAAGAACAGCGATGTGCTCGTTCCCGCAGCTGCCTATCAGCTGACGCAACGGTCAGGACCGTGAGGCACCCCGTTCGAAAATCGCAGGCTGGTGTGCCTTAGGGCGCACGACCAACACCGTGTAGCCCGGCAGATCCCGAGCACTGCCATTTCGCGCTGTATCCGCCCCCGGAATGACAAAAATCATCCCACGGTCGGACGCCGAAATTTCAGGGCGGGTCTAGGATGCCGCCATTCTCGACCGGGCACGGTCAAACAAAATGGTCTACCAGTCCTGCGCGCTCACCTAGACCCTTTGGCCGTAGTAAAAGGTCCGCCGATCTGTGACCGGCGGCCGATCAAGCGTCGCCGGGTCCGGTGCCCGACCACGCGTGTGATTTTGCCACGTCACCTTCGCAGCCTTCTTGATCGCGCATCAGCTCGGATGAGCTGTCGGCGGCAGGGCTCCTCGGACTCCGACGCGCAGCATATGCAGGCACACCAATAACAGGATCCCAAGCGACCCGAGCGCCAGGATCTCGCCGGCGTCATGCACAATCTCAGAGTAGGTAATGGCCCCCGCACATGCGAGGAACTGGCCCGCTGCCGACGCGATCGCGAGCCACTGCGCGCGGGTTAGCACCTGGTATTGGTTCGGCCCAGAGGCGCGTACCGGGGAGAGTAGATTTGGATCGGGTGCGGTCGACCCTCCTGTAGAAGATTGGAGTCGCAGGGCGGGGTTTCGCTCGGTCAAGCCCGTCGCGGGCGAGGTTCTCCGAAACCGACTTATGCCGAGTGCGAGTGCCAGCGTAAGTACGCCCCACAGGAGATGCCAGAGTGCGTGGCCGAACGTCGAGTTATTGCCCGCCAACTGTCCGCTGATGACCCCTGCGGCGATTGGGTTCGCGACCACGGCCAACGTCAACACCGCGACCGCACGGCGAATGACCCGGGGATGAAACTCCATATCAACCTCTCGTTGTTCGCGTGGGTTGCGCCGTGCCGTGCACGTCAGGATGCGGTACACGTGGCTCAGGCTGCGCCAGCGCCGGGGGCGCCG
>Ga0209117_1000029_pt1 | contig 132064 bp, 124 predicted proteins | sample BlaSpr_A8_OM2_M2_FD_187978 | JGI IMG/M metagenome (GOLD analysis project Ga0209117, IMG submission 187978) | Forest soil microbial communities from Thunder Bay, Ontario, Canada - Black Spruce, Ontario site 2_A8_OM2_M2 (SPAdes) (version 2) | ecosystem: Environmental > Terrestrial > Soil >... | reverse complement strand
GGTTCGCGCCCCCGGTTCGCCGTCGCGTCCTTCGAGCGCGCCGTAGGCGTCGCCGACCGCCATCCGCACGACGAGCTCTTGTACCAGATCACCGCGTGGGCGGGCCTGTGGATTGGCGTGATTCCGCTCGTGAGCTATCCGATCCTTGTCGCCTCGCAGCAGGGTTTCCGCGACCTGAGCGCGGGCCTGGTCGCCGGCACGCTCCTCGCGGTCGTGCTCCTGTTCGCGGTCCCCGTCACCTTGCTCGGCTGCGTGAGCCCCTTCGCGATCCGCCTCCTGCTGAAAGATGTGGCCACCGGCGGCAACACGGCAGGCCGCGTGTATGCGCTGTCGACGGTGGGCAGCATCCTCGGCACGTTCCTGCCGGTGTTCTGGTTCATCCCCACCTACGGCACTCGCCCGACCATCGAAGCCTTCGCCCTTGCGCTGGTAGTCATATCCGCGCTCGCGCTGTGGCCGAAACGCCGGTTGTACGCGACGTTCGTGATCGCCGTGATCCTGGCGTGGATCTTCTTGCCCGCGGGCATCAAGCCGCCCGAGGTTGGAACTCTTCTCTACGAGCGAGAGTCGGCCTACAACTACATCCAGGTCGTGCAGGTCGGCACCAGCACCGAGCTGATCCTCAATGAGGGCCAGGCAATCCATTCCGTGTACGACAGCAACAGCAACCTGACGCACGGTTACTGGGACTACCTGCTTCTGGCGAATTCCTTCCGGCCCGCTCAATCTGGGGCGCCGGCGCCAAGGTCGGCCGCGTTCCTGGGCCTCGCCGCGGGGACGGCCGCGCGCCAGTATCGCCTGGCATTCGGCGATCAGGTCGACATCACGGGCGTGGAGATCGACCCCGACATCCTGGCGGTCGGGCACCGCTATTTCCATCTGGATGAGGCGCGCGCGCATGAGGTCGTGGCCGACGCGCGCTACTGGCTCGACACGCAAGCAAGCCGCTACGACGTGGTCGTGCTCGACGCTTACCGGCAGCCATACATACCCTTCCACCTGACGACCAAGGAGTTCTTTCAGCAGGTGAGAGCCCACCTCAACCCTGGTGGCGTGGTGGCCGTGAACGTAGGCCGCACCGCCACCGACTACCGGCTGGTGGATGCGCTCGCAAGCACGATGTCTTCCGTTTTCCCGAGCGTGCTGCTGGTCGACGATCCCAATTACACGAACACGGTCGTGTACGCGTCGACCACTCCGGTCACAGTGGACGACGTCGCCCATAACTTGCAGCAGGTGTCAGCTCCGCTGGCGACCGATGCCGCCAAAAGCGTGCTGCAGGAGGGCAAGCTCAGGATGTCGCCATACCACGGGCAGGTCTACACCGACGACCTCGCACCGATCGAGCAGCTGATCGACCAGATCATCTTCAACTACCTCACCGGACGCTGAAATCGCGGAGGGGACAGAGTCCCTCCCACGCTTCGCGTGGGGACCCAAAGGAATCCCAGCCCTCTCCTCCGCCACGCTTGGTGGCGCTTGGAAGGGGGCATAGGTGACGCCCGGAGTAAATCCGGCCTAAAGCTCCACTTGGGTACTGTCTAAATAGTCTGCGAATTGTTCGGCGTTAAGGTTGGTGGAGCGGGACCGTGACCTTCTCGCCGGCGAGCTGCTGATCGGCGTCGAGGCAGAGAAGGCGCACGCGGCCGGTCGCGACCAACTTCTCTTCTTCGTCGAGGACGCGTGCCTCCCAGACCTGTGTGCGCCGGCCGCGGGTGATCGGCGTCGAGACCGCATGCAGCTTGGCGCCGCCCCGCACCGCGCGGATGAAGCTTGTGTTGTTCTCCAGGCCGACGACTGATTGGCCGCGCGGAAGCGCGTACAACGCGGCGCCGATCGACGCCAGCGTTTCGATGAGCCCGCAGTAAACGCCGCCGTGAACGACCCCATATGGCTGAAGGTGCTTCGACTCCACAGTGAGCTCTGCCCGCGCTTCGTCCTGCGTCGCCATCGTGATCACGATTCCCATCGTTCCGGGCCAACCCTCGGGGAACTCATTCATGCGCTTGGAGAAGTCCTGTCCCACGAACCGAAATCGTATCCGCGATGAAAAGTCGAGAGCCGGGCTTGCGCCCGGCCTTCCGCCACAAAAGTCGAGAGCCGGGCTTGCGCCCGGCTCTCGATGTCGACGTTCGCAGTGCTTCCGCCTCCGACTCCAGGAGTCGGGTTCGGAAAAGGGGGCCCTAGAGGCTCATTTCCTCCCGAGCTCCCGGCTGGCAAACGAGGCGGTTGGCACCACGATTCGGTTTATCCAAGCTTCCGCCTCACCTCCTTTGCCCCACGGGCGTTGAACTTCGCTACAGAGTGTACCAGCCGCTTCACCACTAAACTCTTCGCTCGATGCCACGCAAATATGTCGCCGTGTGTGGCGCGTCCGAAGCAAACGTCTCCCAGCTCGAATCCGCACGCGAGGTGGGGAGGCTGTTGGCGGAATCGGGGGTCGTGGTCATCAACGGCGGACTTGGCGGAGTTTCGGGCGCGGCCAGCGAAGGCGCCGCGCGGGCCGGCGGAACGGTGGTCGGCATTCTGCCCGACACCGATCGAACCGGCGCCAACCCGCATCTCTCCATCTCATTGCCGACGGGAATGGGCCAGGCCCGCAACGTGCTCATCGTGACCGCCGCCGACAGCGTGATCGCGATCGGTGCGGGTTGGGGCACGTTGAGCGAGATCGCGGTCGCTCGCCGTCTTGGCCGTCCGGTGGTGGCGCTGGACAGCTGGTCGGTCGACGGCCTCGAGTCGGTCGACACCCCCGGCGAAGCTGTGAGACGCGCGCTTGAATAGAAGCGCCGCTGTCCGGACGGGGGATGCTGACCCTCCCCACGCGGTAACGAAGTCAAAACCAACCAAGGCGCCTGCGCCGAGCGGCTTCTTGAAGAAGCGAACGGTTGAAAAGGCCGATGGGCGGTACCTCATCTATTACGAACGCTCATTGACAGATGTTCCTCCCCACCCCGGCCGCGTTCCGCGGCCGGACCTCCCCGCGAGGCGGGGAGGCCAGCCTTGAGCGAGCTTCGCTGGCATCCGCTTTTAGAGGAATGGGTCACCGTCGCGCCCTGGCGCCAGGACCGGACGTACCACCCGACCGAGGATCACTGTCCACTCTGTCCCACCAGGCCCGGCCACCCCGAAACCGAAATCCCCGAGCCCGACTACTACATCGCCGTGTTCGAGAATCGGTTCCCATCGTTCACCGGCGAGCAAGGACGGTGCGAGGTGGTCTGCTACACGCCGGATCACGACTCATCGCTCGGTGAACAGAGCGTCGAGCACATTCGCGACCTCATCGAGGTATGGCGCGACCGCACCAGCGAGTTGAGCCGCCTCGCTAACGTGCGCTACGTCTACATATTCGAGAATCGCGGCGAGGAGATAGGCGTGACTCTGAGCCACCCGCACGGACAGATCTATGCCTATCCATTCCTCCCGCCGGTCTTGAAGAGAGAGCTGCGGGCCGAGGCCAGGTACATCCGCGAAAACGGCCGCTGCCTGTATTGCGACGTGCTCGCGGGTGAGCTCGACGGCCGGAGGACTGTCCTGAGCGATGAGAACTGGATCGCATTCGTGCCGCCCTTCGCGAGATGGCCGTACGAGGTGCATCTCGCTCCGCGGCGACACCGTGGTGGACTGCTCGATCTCGACCGCGATGATGACGAGTCATTCGCGCGAATCTTGAAAGGCCTGCTGCAGAAGTACGACCGGCTTTTCAAACGCCCGCTGCCGTACGTGATGGCGATGCACCAGACGCCCCCTGGCCGCACCCGGAACGACCATCACTTTCATGTCGAGTTCTATCCGCCCAACCGCACGGGCGACAAGCTCAAATACCTTGCGGGGTCGGAGCTTGGCGCCGGCGCTTTCATCGTCGATGCGCGCGCAGAGGACAAGGCCGCGGAGCTTCGTGGCGCCTAGAGGCGAGCGTCCCGCGGCGTGGCACGGTCGCGCACCGGGCCGCGTGAACCTCATCGGGGAACACGTCGATTACCTCGGGGGCGTGGTGCTGCCGGCCGCGGTCGATCGCCACACGCGGGTCAGCGGGCACAAGGCAAGGGAGTGGTCGATCGAAAGCAACGTTGGGGGCGGGCTCGACTATCTGCGGGCTATCGGTGTTGAGCTGGGCGCGCCGCCGCAGTCGGTGGCCGTGGAGTCCGACGTCCCCCCAGGGTCCGGCCTCAGCTCTTCGGCGGCGCTCCTGGTCGCGATTGCAGCCGGTCTGCGTCCGGAGCTCGACGGTGCAGAGGCCGCCCTCGCGTGCCAGCGCGCCGAGCAGGCGGCTACCGGCGTGCATGTCGGCGTGATGGACCAGTTCGCTTCCGCCCTCGGCCGCCGCGGGCATGCCTTGCTGCTCGACTGCTCGACCCTTGAATATCAAGCGGTGCCGTTCCCTGACGAGCTCGTGATCGCCGTCATCGATTCCGGCGAGCATCGATCGCTTGCGGACACGCCTTACAACGAGCGGCGGCGCGAAGCGGAGGCCGGCAACCCGAAACGTCGGCGCCACTTCGAAACAGAGGTCGCTCGGGTCCATGCCTTCGTCGAGGCGCTCAAAGAGCGGCGCTTCGAACGATTGGGAGTCCTGCTCAAGGAATCGCATCAGAGCCTGCGTGACGACTTCGAGGTGTCGACGCCGACCGTCGACGCGCTGGTCGAGCAGGCGTGGGGCGTCGAGGGCTGCCTCGGCGCCCGCATCATGGGCGCGGGGTTCGGCGGCAGCATCCTGGCGCTCATCGATCGAGGCCGTGAAACATCGTTTGCCGAGGCGATGGCGCGCGAGGTCATCTTCTGCGCGACGGCGGACGGTGCTTTCACTCATCGGACGCCCACCCGGCCCCCCATTTCGAATTGAGCGACTGCCTTTTCCTCCCGCTTCCACAGCGGTCCGGGGGCATCCGCGAGCTGAGCGGCTGGGAGGCGTTGTGGATGCCCCTGGGCGAAGGCGAGGCCGAACGTCTCAACGTCGGTAGGGGCGTGGGCTGGAAGCCGATCGAGGTTCCGCGCCAGCTCGCGGCCCACCGGGACCGCCAGGCGGTTTGGTATCGCACCGAGTTCCAGCGTCCAGACCATTCCGGACGCGTGCTGCTGCGCATCGGCGGCGCGTTTCTCGCCACCCACGCATGGCTCAACGGCAAGCTGCTCGGTTCGCACTACGGTTACTTCGCTCCGTTCGGTTTCGACCTCACCCCGTACCTGAAGGACGAAAACCTGCTCGTCATCTGCTGCGAATCGCCGGTGGAGACCCAGCCCGACCAAAAGCGCCACATCATGGGCGTGTTCAACGACGGCGAGCTGAAGCCTTACCCAGCATCGGCATATTCGAGCCTTCCCGATCCATACCGCTGGGAGGTGCCGGTCGGGTTGTGGCGCCCGGTCGAGCTCGAGTACATCGGTCCGATCGCGATCGAGTGGATGCGGCTCAAGCCTGGTTTCGAAGCCGGCGACGGACGGCTGGAGGTCGAGGCCCGCCTGCGCAACCTCGACGGGCGCCAGATGGAGGGGCAGATCGAGGTCGTGGTCTCCTCCGCCGGCGCGGATCGACCGGCACCACTCCGGCTCCACCGCGAGGTCCGGCTGGCGGGCGGGGGAGAGCAAACCGTGTCAATGAAGCTCGCCCTTCCAGGTGCCCGGCGCTGGGAACCATGGCGCTTTGGCGAGCAACCTATGTATCGCGCCGAGATGGTCGCCCGCGCGGCCGGCGGCATGGAGTCGACACGCGTCGAGGACGCATTCGCATTCAGGGAGTTGAAATGGGACATCGGGCCGCGCCGTTGGAGCTTCGCGGTCAACGGCCGGCCGATGTTCTTGCGGGGCGCTTGTTATGCGCCCTCGTACCGCCTCGACGAGCTCACCACAGAGCGCTTCGAAGCCGACCTTCACATCGCCAAGGAGACCAACCTCGATGCGCTTCGCGTCCTTGCCAATGTCTTGCCGGCGGAGTTCTACACGCGCGCGGATGAGGCGGGCATGCTCCTGCTGCAGGAGCTTCCGCTCTTCGGCGCCTACGCGTACCACGCGCGCAACGACGACGGGCGCTTCTTCGACGCCGCCGCGCGCGAGCAGCAGGCCGAGATGGTCGAGCTCCTGCGCAACCGCCCATCGGTCGCTGTGTGGGTCGCGCACAACGACCCGCCCTGGCTCGCCGCCAACTCCGACCTCGGCGACGTGAATGCGGTGCGGCAGAACATCTCGATCGACCAGGAGTTGCGCGCGACCTTCGAGCGCCTCGACCGCACACGCCCGGCGCTGGCCGCATCGGGAGACATCGACCAGCATCTCTTGCTGGGGTGGGAGTCCGGAGCGTGGCGTGACCTGACCGATTCGGAGCCGGTGATGGTCACCGGCTTCGGTGCGCAGGCGCTGCCCGCTGTCGACTCGCCGGTGTGGGAGTCCATCGACGCCGGCGGTGTCCGCGGCGCTCGGTGGCCGGTCTCCGATGATGATGCTGCCTGGCGATACGCGGGATTTCAGCCCGTGAACTGGGCCGAGCGTGGAGTGGGCTTGCCTTCCGCGCACACGAGTCTCGAGTCCTATGTCGAATCGTCCCAGGCATTTCAAGCCCACGTGGTTCGCGTCGCCGCGGAGCATCTTCGAACGCGCAAGTTCGAGCCCTGCTGGGGCGCATTTGCGTATCACCTGATCGACCCGTTTCCAGGCATCGGCTTCGGCTTGCTCGACAACGCGCGGATACGCAAGCCGGCGCTGGATGCTCTGGCGCAGGCCTTTAAGGCCACGCGATTGATCATCGAACCTCTTGCATTCGATCCAGATCGACCCTTCGGGATCATTCAGCGGCCCGCGGTCCCGTTCAGCGCTCGACTCGTCATCGTCAACGACGATCCGGATGTCGGCGGATCAGGCGTCGTGCGCTGGACCTTGATGCGCGAGCGTCGCGTCGGCCGCCGCGGCGTGAGTCACCTCGCGGATGCGCTGCAGCGAAAATTTTCGGGCGCGGCTGACGTGGAGCTGCCAACCGCTTTCGAGCCCGCCGTCAACGCCACCACGTTGAGCGTTCCGCTCGAGGTCGAAGGTGACTACCGGCTCGAGGCCTCTCTTTTCGTTTCGGGCCAGATGGTCGACCGCACAGAGCTGCGCTTCGCGGTAACAGCGACGCTCCCATCACCGCGGCCGCGGCCGGAGCTTCCGCGCTACCTTGCCGAGGGACTTGCCGACCTCGCGAGCCTGCGAGCGGAGGACGACGGTTTGAGCTTCGTGCTCGAGAATCGGACCCGCCCTGCCGTGCTGGCAGGCATCAGCAGCTTGCGTCTCGATGGCGTGCCCATGGTCCGCCACGACATTCAGATCGAGACGAACGCGGGCCGCGCACCGTTCCCACGACACCTGGACATGCCCATTGGCAGGAGCCTGCGCATCCACGTCGTCACCGGGCAGCCGCTCGGTGCCGGCCGTCACTCACTCGACGCCGACATCACAGTTCCCGGCGTGGCGTCGGGACGCGTCTTGATCAACGGGACGGTTTAGGTCTCGCTCAGGTGCGAGTACGGATGGCATACTTCAGCACGACGCGTCGACACGCGACGAGAGCGCGGGTCCGCAAGTAGGTGTTTACGAAATTGATCCATCGACGGACTCGGGACAAGGGAGGCCCCCCACCGGATGCCAGTTGAAACCGTGTATGCGGATCTCGTCCTCGCAGTGGCGGCTCTGATCGCGGGCCTTCTCTACTTGAGGGCGCGCCGGCGCCACGTGAGGCGTAAGAAGGCCGCCCCTCCGGTGCGTCCGGCGACGCCGATCCCGAATTCGGCCGGCGCTCCCAATCAGTCGGTCACGACCTGGGCTCCGCCGCCGGCCGCAACCCATACCGCCACGACGGTCGTCGCCCCGCCATCGCCGAGCTGGGACCAGCCGCAGGTGAGGTCAGCCTCGCCTGGGTGGGGCCCCGGTTCGCCGCCGCCAGGGGCACCGTCCCCGGCCTGGAGCGGCGGCGCGGCTCAGGCCGCTCCTGGTTCCGAGCCCGCGCCACCGCCACCGCAGCCCCCAGCCGCAGCCCCGCCTGCGGCTCCGCCTCCTGCTCCGACCGGGCCCGCGCCGACATGGGGTGCGTCCCCACCGTCGGCGCCGACCTCGCCCACTGCTCCCGCCCCCTCCACGTGGGGGGCCGCACCGACCGCGCCCCCAGTGGCGCCCAGCGCCCCGTCGTGGGGCCCTTCTGGCGCTGCCGCTCCACCCGCTCCAACCTGGGGGTCGCCCGCGCCCGCGCCATCCACTTCTGCGCCACCGCCCGCTCCGTCCTGGGACGCCAACAAGCCGGCAACCCCGGCGGCTTCGACGCCGGCACCGTCATGGGATTCGCCCGGAAGCGGCGCCAAGCCGCCCGGCTCGGACTGGGGCGCGCCCGCGCCGGCCTCCTGGGACGCAGCCGCGGCATCGGGGCCGAGCGCTCCTCCGTCCGCGGCGCCCTCCTGGAACGAGCCCGCCGCCCCGGCATGGGATGTCACCAAGACCCAGGAGCCCGCCGCCCCGGCCGCACCATCGTGGTCGGCGCCATCGGCCGCGCCGGCGCCACCAGTTGCGCCGCCGCCGCCGCCGGCGCCCATGGCTCCGATGCAGCCACCGCCGCCGGCCGCTGCTCCAGCGTGGTCGCCTCCAGCCGAGTCTCCGGCTCTGCCGACGTTCCCCGAGCCTCCTCCCATGGGCGTGTCGCAAGACGCGGTGGCCTCGCCGCCGAGTGAGGCTCCAGCGCCGGCACCTCCGCCCTGGCAGTCGCCCGCGGGGACCGCGCCACCGCCGGCGCCCGCGCCGCCCCCGCCGCCGATGCCCGACGTGGCCGAAACGATAGTCGCCCCCGGCGCAGCCGCCGCCGCGGCCGCCGCCCACGACGCCACGGCGCTCATGCCCGCGTGGCAGCCTCCTCCGGCCGCGCCGCCCGCCCCACCCGAGGCGCCGGTCCTCGGCGGTCCAACACCGCTTCGCACCGGTGGCGCTAGTCGACAGGCCGAGCTGACCATCGAGTCAGGTCCTGACGCCGGCCACACCCATCGCGCCGGCGACAGCGCCCTCCGCCTCGGGCGCTCGCCTGACAACGACCTCATCCTTCGCGACCCGGCCACCAGCGGCCATCACGCACGGGTCGAACGGCGCGGCGAGCAGTTCTGGATCGTCGACCTCGGGAGCACCAACGGGACGCTTGTCAACGGCGAGCCGATCCAGGAGAAGGAGCTCAACCACGGTGACCGCATTACGGTCGGGCAGAACGCGGTTCACTTCTCGGTCCTCGGGGGCTGACCGTCTCGGCGATGCGCCTCAAGGTCGCCTCGGCGACCGACCCGGGCCTCGAGCGGGAGGAGAACGAGGACTCCGTAATCGTCTGGCGCGACAAGGCCGGGCTCGACACCCTGCTAGTAGTCTGCGATGGAATGGGCGGTCACGCGGCCGGGCAGATGGCCAGCAGCATCGCGGTGACGACGCTCACGAGCGTGCTCGCGGAGGACGGAGATGAGGGACCCGACCTCGATCGCCTAAAGCGCGCGTGCAAGCAGGCCAACACCGCCGTATTCGAGGCCGCGCGCGACAACCCTGATTGGGCGGGCATGGGCAGCACTATGGTCGTGGCCGCGATCAGCAAAGGCGAGGTCGGCGTGCTGAACGTCGGCGATAGCCCCGCGTATCTGTTTCGCAACGGCGACGCCAAGCTCATCTCTCAAGACCATTCGTGGCCCGCCGAACAGGTGCGCCTCGGCGTCATCAAGCCCGAGGAGGCGGCCACGCATCCGCTCAAGCACCGCCTCACGCGAGCGATTGGTGTGTGGGAGTCGATCCAATCGTTTGCGGACAGGTTCAAGCTCCAGGAGGGCGACGCCATAGTGCTGTGCAGCGACGGGGTCGAGACCGCGGGTGTGAGCGTCGAGGAGATGGGCAAGTTGCTGCTCAAGGATGGCGACCTCGAGCATGGGGCCAAGCGCGTGATTGAAAGATGTCGGGAGCTCGGCGCGCCGGATAACGTCACGGTGGCGGTGGCGCGGGTCGAGGTCGACGTGACCAAGACACAGGCGCTGCCGCGGCTGAAGAAAATCGGTCTAATGCAAAAAGGCGCGGGCCATTAATTCGGCGACATGCTCGACGCGCATCGTCGAGCCCTGTGCCCTCAGTCCCGATTCCAGCTGCATCTGACAGCCCGGGTTGGCGGTCACGATCAGTTCCGCGCCCGTGCTCGCGACGTCTTCGAGCTTCTCGCGCAAGATCCGCGCCGACATCGCGGGCTCCAGCGTGCTGTAGAGGCCGGCCGCACCGCAGCAGATGTCCGGGTGCCGCATCTCGACCAGCTCGACGCCGGGGATCGCGCGGATGAGGTCGCGCGGCTGCTTGCGGATGCGCTGCGCATGCGCGAGATGGCACGCATCCTGGTAGGTGACGCGCATCTTCACCTCTCGCTGAGGGGCGGGCAGGCCGATCTCGGCCAACCACTCGGTCAGATCTTTCACGCGCCCCTTGAGCTCCGGGTAGAAGTCCTTCAGGTGTGAGCCACAACCCGCGGAGTCGACGATGAGCGCCTCGAAGTTGGAATCGCGGTAGACCTGCATGTTCGCGTCGCGGAGTCGCTCCGCGCCCTCGAGGTCGCCGTTGTGAGCGAGCAACGCGCCACAGCATCTCTCCGCGCGCGGAAACCACACCTCGCAGCCGGCGAGCTGAAGCAGCCTGACGGCCGCCTCGTGCGATTGCGGGTACAGGATTGGCATCACGCATCCCACCAAGAAGGCAACGCGATGTTTCCTCGCGCCGATCGCCGGTGCGATCCCACCCGGCGGCGGTTGGAATCGCTGGCGCAGCCGGGGCAGCTGCCGCCCCGAACGCACAATCGACGTGAGCCCCAAAGACTGCGCCGTCCTGGTGAGCGCGCCGAAGGTGCGCAGCCGGCGCGGCTTGGCGACGATCTGCCGCAGCGCCGTGCGTGCGAGCCAGTGCTTCGGCGCCGGACGTCGGAGGCGCTCCACCTCTGATCGACCGGCCTCGATGATCCTCCCGTAGGGGACGCCGGACGGGCAGACCGCCTCACATGTCCGGCAGCCCAGGCACAGGTCGATGTGACGCGCCTGGTCTTCGGTGAAGGGAAGCTCGCCCCGCTTCCACTGCGTCATCAAGTAGATGCGCCCGCGTGGCGATTCTGTTTCCAGACCTGTTTGCCGGAACGTGGGACAGGCGTCGAGGCAGAGCCCGCAGTGCACGCACGTCGCGAGGTCGTCATCGCTGAGCCGCGCGAAGATCTCCTTCGCCCCCCTCTCCCCTGCGGGGAGAGGGCTAGGGAGTGGGGCGTGAGAAGTCGACATCGGGTCCGTCACACCACGAACCTCCCCGGATTGATCACCTGGTTCGGATCGAAAGCCGAGCGAAGGCGGCGCATCAGGTGCAGCGTGGCTGGGGGCGTGCCCCACGCGCCGGCATCGTGTCGAAACTCGTTCGATCCCGCCAGCAGCACGACCGAACCGCCCGCCGCCGTCGCCGCCGTGCGCACGGCCCGCACGTCCTCAGCGCCGCCGGCGACCGCCCAGTTTGCGATCCCGATCCCGGGGGATGCCCACCACTCCTCGCCAGCTCCGAGGTTGTCCACGATCGGGCGCAGCTGATGCCGCGGCATCGCGATTCGCGCCCAGTTCGCAGGCGCGGCTTTCGAGTGCACGTCCCACGCGGCCGCATCCACCGCCTTCCAGCCCAGGTCGGCGACCATTCGCTTGGTCGCTTCAGGGCTGCCGAGAAATCGCGCGAGGACGCGGCCGTTCGGGAACAGCTCAACCGCGGCCGGCGCCATCGGCATGTTGAGGGCTTGCTCCGCGGCCGCCCACGCCTCAACCAGCGATTCGCGAGTCGATTCGACTGTCACGTCCTTCAGCGGCTTCGGGAACACCTTGAAGGACGCGGCGACGATTATGCCCAGAGTCCCCAGCGCGCCGTAATGAAGCTTCATCAGGTCGTAGCCGCTGACGTTCTTGACCACGCGGCCACCCGCACTGACCAGGCGGCCGTCGGGAAGCGCCACGCGGATGCCGATGAGGAAGTCGCGGGGCGAGCCGTAGCGCAGTCGCAGCGGGCCGGTCCAGCCCGAGGCGAGCAGGCCGCCGACGGTGTGGCCCGGTGAGTTGAACGGATCGAGGGGGAGGAACTGTCCGCTCTTGGTCAGCTCGGCCTGCAGCGCTTCGAGGGTGATGCCCGCTTCGACGCTGACCACCATGTCGGCCTGCGAGTGCTCGAGCACGCGGTCGAGGGCGGTCGTTCGCAGCTCGATACCTTCTCGCGCGGGGGGATCGCCCATCTCCGCCGCCTGGCCCCCGCCCACGGGAAAGACGGCCAGCCCGGCTTCCGCCGCATCGCGAAGGCGCCGCGCGAGCTCTTCCGCGGTGGCGGGCTTCTCGGCGGTGGCTCGGCCTACCACCATTTGGCCTCGATCGCGAGGCCGGTGCGTCCGGCGAGCTGGGCGTGCTTGCGATTCGGGTCGGGGAAGATCTTGCCCGGGTTCATGATGCCGTTCGCGTCCAGCGCGGCCTTCACCCGCTGCATCGCTTCGAGGTCGTCGGCGCTGTAAACCCAGGGCATGAAGGCGCTCTTCTCGAGTCCGATCCCATGCTCGCCCGACAGCGCCCCGCCAAGCTCGACGACTGCGCGGAGCATCTCCTCGCCGGCGCTTTCCACCTGGGGCAGCACGTCGCGGTCGCGAAGGTCGAACAGGATGTTGGGATGCAAGTTGCCGTCGCCGGCGTGGAAGACGTTCGCGACCGGAAGTTTGTAGTGGATGCCGATCTCGCCGACAGCCGACAGGATCTGGGGCAGCTTGGAACGCGGCACCACTCCGTCATGCAGGTAGTAGTTGGGCTTGATGCGACCGAGCGCGCCGATCGCGCCCTTGCGGCCCGCCCACAGCAGGTCGCGCTCGGCCGGACTCTGAGCTTCGCGCATGGCATAGCCCTGGTTCTGGGCGAGCACACCGCGCACCGCGGCCATCAGCTCGAGGGTCGACTCGGGGATGCCGTCGACTTCGACCAGTAGGACCGCGCCTGCGTCGGTCGGATAGCCCGCGTGATAGTGGGCCTCGACCGCGCCGACACAGACCCTGTCCATCATCTCGAGCGCCGCGGGGACTATGCCGGCCCCGATGACCGCAGACACCGCCTGGCTGGCCGCCTCGATGGTGGGGAAGGCGGCGAGCAACGTGGCCACGCTGGGTGGGGTGCGCAGCAGCCGCACCTTGATCTTCGTGATCGCGCACAGCGTTCCTTCCGAGCCGACGAGCACACCGCAAAGGTCGAGGCCAATGCGATCGGGCGAATCTCCGCTCACCCACTGGACATTTCCGTCGGCGAACACGACCTCCATGCCCAGGACGTGATTCGTGGTGACGCCGTAGTAAAGGCAGTGAGGGCCGCCCGAGTTTTCGGCAGCGTTGCCACCGATCGTGCAGGCCTTCTGGCTCGACGGATCTGGCGCGTAGAACAACTTATGTGATGCGGCCGCCAGCGAGAGCTCCTGGTTGACCACCCCCGGCTCGACCAGTGCTGTCTGGGCGACCGGGTCGATCTCGAGGATCCTGCGCATGCGCGTCACCTGCAGGGCGATGCCGCCGCGAATGGTGACGGCCCCGCCCGACAGCCCGGTGCCGGCGCCGCGGGGCACGATCGGGATGCGGTGCTTGGCGGCCACCCTGATGACGGACGAGACTTCCGCGGTGTTCGCGGGCAGGACCACCGCGTCGGGCACGGCGCCCTCGATGGACGCGTCGCGCTCGAAGATGCGCAGGTCGTTTTTGGAATCGATGACGTGCTCGCGGCCGACCGCGCGCCGCAGCTCCTCGAGTACTGCTTTCTCGAGCGCCATCAGGCGAGCGGGGCCTCGCGTTCCGGGCTGCGCTCGAAGGCTTCGAAGCGGCGGGTCTTTGCACCCGGCAGGCCCGGAGCTTCGGTCGCCTGTGCCCCCAAGATCAGGAGCCGGAGCCATCGCTCGCATTCCTCATCGGAGGGCATCCGATCAGAGCGCTCGAAGATGACCTCCTGGATGCGGCTGTGGGGTGACACCTGGATCGTGTACCAGACCGTCAGGCCATCCGCAGTCACAACGCGGTGGCGCTCGTCGACGCGACGGTTGACCGGCAGCTTCATCGGCCGCGCCTCGGCAACCGTCCGCAGCTGCGCGGCCTCGGCCTCGATATCCTCGGTCACGAGTCCAGCTTAAACTCGAACGGATGGACGGACGGAAGCGGGTGGAAGCGGCAATCGCCATGGGCGTGGCCGACCGGCCGCCCTTCGGAGCGTGGGGGCACACGTACCGCGAGGAATGGTCGCCGGCGGACCTCGCCGCCGTCACTGTGGACCGGGCCCAGCTGTTCGAGTGGGACTTCGTGAAATTCCAACCGCGAGCTTCCTGCTTCGCGGAGGCGTTCGGCTCGGTGTACAGGCCGGCCGGTCATCGCCTCAAGGGCCCGGTCCTGGAGAGCGAAGCGGTGGCTGACCTCGAAGCGTGGAGCACGGTCGCCATGGTCAACCGCAAGGCGCTCGACGACCAGGTCGACTCGCTCCACCTGGTCGCCAAGCAGCTCGGCTTCGGCGTGCCCGTGATCCAGACTGTCTTCAGCCCGCTCACGGTCGCCGGTTATCTCGTGGGCAAGGACAAGTCGCGGGTGGTTCGCGAATTGCGCAAGCATCCCGACCTGGTCCGGCCGGCGCTGGACCGAATCGCGGAAGTCCTCGTCGATTTCAGCAAACGGTCGATCGGCGCGGGCGCTGCGGGCGTCTTCTACGCGATCTCGGGCTACACCAGTCGCGATGCGATGCCCGAGGACGTCTATCGCGAGCTCGTGCTGCCCACCGACCAGGCAGTCCTCAGTCAGCTGCCGCGCGAGGCGTGGTTCAACGTCGTTCACCTCTGCGGTTCGAAGCTTCATTTCGACCTGGTCAATGAGATGCCCTCGCACGTCGTGAGCTGGTCGATCCACAACCTCGGCACGCCGACTCTTTCTCAGGGCCGCAACTTGAGCGGCCGCGCGGTAATGGGTGGGCTCGGCCAGCGCAAGAGCCTCCTCTACGGGCCGCCGGCCGAGGTTCAGGCGGAGGCCAAGCGCGCGATCGCAGACACCGGCGGCCGCGGGCTGCTGCTCGCGCCGGGCTGCTCGGTGCCCCCCCGCGTGCGCGACATCAACCTGGTGGCGATCAGAGAAGCGGTCGCCGCTTGAAGCGATCTGTCGCCGGTCTCGCAGAGATCGTGCTCTGGGTTCGCGACATGGACGCGTCCCTGCATTTCTATCGCGACCTTTTCGGCCTCGAGGTGATTTCACCGCCTGCGCTGCCCAACAAGTTCCTGCGCGCTGGGGAGGGTGACCGCGGGGTGCCCGAGATGATCGTGCTCGTCCCGCATCCACTCAGCGCCACCGAGTTCCCGCGCGAGAAAGCCAAGCGGGTGCTTCATCACCTGGCGTTTCGAGTCGAGGAGACCGCGTACGACGAACTCCAGGATCGTTTCGAGGCTGAGGGAATTCAGCTGCGCTCGGGGATCCACCCGGTGCTCAAAGCGGTGCGCACGTTCTACGTCGACGACCCGGACGGAAACGAAGTTGAGGTGATTTCTCCCGCGTGACCAATCCCAGCACGGCAGAGCAACTCGAACAAATCGCCAACTCCGATGACTTCGTCCAAAGTTCGAATCAACTCGTTGACGAGTGGGTCGCCGCAGGTGTGGGAGTGGAGGCCATAGGGCCAATGCTTCGATTCAGCGAGGCGCATCCGAACATAGACTTCGGTTCGCCAGGTCCGCTTGTGCACTTTGCGGAGCGGTTCTATGGAATCGGGTACGAGGCAGTACTCATCGACTCCCTTCAGCGAATGCCAACGGCGCTAACGGCATGGATGCTGAATCGGGTCATCAACGGGACCAAGACCCCATCGACGAGACGCGAGCTTATCGACGTCATGAAGCAAATCACCAACCATCCTCTTGCCGATGACGCGACTCGTGAGAAGGCCCAGCACTTCGTTGAGCGATCCGGCAGCCCTGGATCCTGACGGCCACGGCTATGTGCTACTTCAAGCCACCACTACCAGACGGCAACGAGGTCGAGCTCATAGCACCCGCCTGATCCCTTCCCGGTAGGGCGATCGTTGGAACATAGTGGTGGGTGAACTTGGGGGCGAATCCTTGACGCACGATCTTCGCGTCGAGCGCAGGCGGGTGCGATTGTTTTTCGCCGGCCTGCTGGTCGTGAGCGCGGTCCTCGACATCGTCGGAGCGCTGCTGATCCAGCACCAGACGCGAAGCCAGGTGCTCGAAGGCCTGGTGCCGGCGAGCATCACCCTGGGTGGACGCACCGGCGCGGTTCTATCCGGCCTTGCTCTGCTGCTGCTGGCGGGTGGAATCGCGCGAGGAAAGCAAGTTGCGTTTCGCCTGACGCTGGTCGTGCTGGTGTTGAACATCGGATTCGACCTCGTCAAAGACCTCGACTTCGAGGCGGGGACGCTCCTGGCATGGATCCTCTTCGGACTGTGGTTGTTTCGGTCTCACTTCGAGGCGGACTCGGATCCGCTGCGTGTGCGCTGGGGTCTCGCCGCGCTGACGGGCGGCTTGGTGCTCGCGGTCGTCTATGCGATCTTCGGCATCGAGGTCCTGGCCAACCAGCTTTCGCCGGAGGCCGGTCCGGTCCAAAGTCTGGAGTCGCTGGCGAAGGCCCTGGTCGGCAATCCGACGCAATATCGCGCCCTCACCGAGCGGGCGAACTGGTTCCTGGGCACGCTGCCCGTGGTCAGCTATGCGCTGGTGCTGTTCGCGCTCGTCCAGCTCTTGCGGCCCGTCCTTGCGCCCAGGGCGATGGCCGCCGAGCGCGAGCGGGTGCACCGCCTTTTGATGACCCTCGGCCGCAACCACATCTCACACCTCGCCGTATTTGGCGCCGAAAGCTTTCACTGGTTCGACGATGAAGGCTGCGTCGCGTTCTCGCTCGAAGGTCGCACTGCGCTGGCATTGGGTGATCCGATCTGCGCGCCGGAAATGGTCACGCGCGGGTTGCAGGACTTTGTCAACTACTGCGAGCGGCAGGATTGGATCCCGGCGTTTTACCAGGTGGACTCCGAGCGCGAATACCGCGAGCAGGCATTCACGTTGGTTGTCATCGGCTCCGAGGCGCTGATCCAGACGCAGACGTTCGGGCTGCAGGGGAAGGAGCGCCACGACCTTCGGTATGCGGTCAAACGGTGCGAAAAGCAAGGCGTGCGATTTGAGTTCATGCCCGGCCCTGAGGCGCTCGCAGCACATTCGCAGCAGCTGCATGCAGTTTCTGGAACTTGGCTGCGGAGCCGCCGCGGCCCGGAGCTCAGCTACAGCCTCGGCACCCTGTCGACTCTCTCCGACCCGGACATCACGGTGGGGTTGGCATTCTCGGCCGCCGGGCGGCTCGAAGCGTTCGTGAGCTGGCTCCCGGTGCCGGCGCGCAAGGGCTGGACGCTCGACCTCATGCGCAGGCGGCCCGACAGCGCGTATGGCGCCATTGAGGCCCTGATCGTGCGTTCGATCGAGGAGGCGCGCGGCCGCGGCATCGTCGAGGTGAGCCTCGGGGTGGCGCCCCGCGTGATCTCCGCGGGCGAGGGATCGGGGACGGCCGACCGCGCGCTCCGGGCGATGTTCTGGGGCCTGGACCGCTTCGAAAGGAGCCGAAGCCTCCACCAGTTTAAAGCCAAGTTCAGTCCCTGCTGGGAGGATCGCTACCTGGCCGTGCCGGGGGCGTCGACGCTACCCGAAGTCCTGATCGCCTTGGTGCGCGCCCACCTGCCGCCGCTGTCGGCGGCGGCTGTATGGATGCGCTCAGCCCTCGGCTCAGTGCTGCGGCCGAGCTCGACGCGGCCGTCGCCTTCGGCCGGCTAGGTCGTCTGCGGCTTGGTCTCGGGCTTGGGTTGAGGGCTGCGAGTCCCGAGCGTCACGGCCACGCCGGCGATCAGCGCGATGGTGCCGACTATCAAGGTCAGTGGCTCTGGCAGGTGGATGCGTAGTGCGCTGTCAAGCGAGTAGGAGCCGGGACCTGTGAGCGCTAGCGCCACGGCTGCGGCGATGAGGGAGAGGTTGAACTCATATCCACCCTTGCCGGTCCAGAAACCGCGGCTCAAGTGCACCGTGACGATGGCTACCACCATGGCGCCTACGATCGCCAGGCTGCCGAGAGGCGAAAGTAATCCAAGCGCGAGCAGAAGACCGCCGCCGAACTCGGACAGGGCCGCGACCCACGCCCATGGCTGAGCAGGCCGGATGCGCAGCTTCTGGACCGACTGGGTCCAGCCCGTCATGCCGGGGCCGCCCCACCAACCAAATAGTTTCTGGCTGCCGTGGGCAGCAAGCGTCAAGCCGACGACCAATCGAAGAATCAAGAGTCCAAGTGCTGTCATGTCCCGTCCCCCGAATATTAGTTGAGTACGCAAATACCCAGGATCGGCCGGGACCAAAACGAGCGACTGGGCCGGAATAGACTCTTGAATCCGTGCGGGGCCTGTAGCTCAGCTGGTCAGAGCGGCCGACTCATAATCGGCTGGTCGATGGTTCGAGTCCATCCAGGCCCACCAATTTTCGAGTTCATTTCGCGCCTCTTGGTGGTTCTGGCCGCCGTCGGCAGGCGGCCTGACAACAATTTGGGGCGGTAATCCAAGCAGACTATGGTTTCACTATGCACGGCGTGCCGGCCGATCTGGATCTGACGCGCTTCATTGGCTTGGACCTCAACCAGATTTGCTTGGGGCCATTTGACCTTGGATTCCATTTCTACAGAGGAGCCTCCAGCGGAACGATCTGTGTCGAGGGGTCGTGGAGGCTGACAGATGCCAAGGGGAATACGATCGACGAATCTGATGGGCGTGTGGGAGATGCGCCCGGCAACCGATCACGGGGCAAGTGGCGCCTGCGAGATCTACTGGCCGACACGGTGCAGTCAGGCCAGGTGGATCCACCCCGCTCATTCAGCCTCACGTTCGCCTCGGGCCGGAGGCTGACGATTTTTGACGACTCGGACCAGTACGAGAGCTTCTCAATCCAGCCTGGTGCGATTTACGTCTAGGCCGGCCTCGTCTCGTCGGTCGTTGCCTTCCCATTGAGACTGATTCCACGCGGTCGGCTGCTTGGCGCTGCAGTACGGCTGCAGCTGAGTCGCCTGTCACAGCCTCGCCCTGAACCCCACTAACATCGGTTCGTGATTCGCGCTGTCCACGCCGGCGCTCTTCTGGATCCGGCAACAGGGGAGACCACGCGCGAGGCAGTCGTCGTCATCGAGGACGGGCACGTTACGCATGCCGGCAAGAGTGCCAACGCACAGGTGCCTCGTGACGCCGAGAAGATCGACGCCTCAGGACTCACGATCCTCCCCGGGCTCATCGACTGCCACGTCCACCTCACCTCGCTCGGCGAAGGCCTCGATTTCGCCCGCGAGCTCACCACCCCACCGACCCTGGAGCTGATGCGGGCGGTGAGCGCAGCCCGCCGCACCCTCGATGCGGGCTTCACCAGCGTTCGCGATGCGGCCGGATCGCCCGCAGGAATAAGGATGGCGATCGACGCCGGCTACTTCCCCGGCCCGCGGATGTTCGTCACGGTCAGCGCGCTCAGCCAGACCGGGGGCCACACCGACTCGCACTTCATGTGCGGCGCCGACCTCGACATCCCGCTGCCCGACCGTCCCTACAACGTGGTCGACGGCGTCGAGGCGATGAGGCTCCGCGTGCGCGAAGTGATTCGAGCGGGCGCCGACTGGATCAAGTTGTGCACGTCCGGCGGCGTGCTTTCGCCGGGCGACCAGCCTCACCATTCCGCGCTCACCCTCGATGAGATCAGAGCCGCGGTCGACGAGGCTGCGACGCACGGCCTCAAAGTCATGGCACATGCGCAGGCGAATGCCGGGATCAAGAACGCGCTCAAAGCAGGCGTGGCCACCATCGAGCACGGCATCTGGCTCGACGGCGACGCCATCGAGATGATGCTCGACGGCGGCAATGCGCTGGTACCGACGCTGGTCGCGCCGCAATGGGTCATCAGACACGCTGAGGCGGGGAAGATGCCGGCTTACGCCGCGAACAAGGCTCGCGATGTCATCAAGGACCACAGCGCCAGCATTCGCATGGCCGTCGAGGCCGGTGTGAAGATCGCATTCGGCACCGACACCGGCGTCGGGCCGCACGGAAGCAACGGCGAGGAGTTCCTGCTCATGCAGCAGCTGGGCATGAAGCCGATCGACTGCATCCGCTCCGCCACGACGGTCGCCGCGCAAACAATCGGCATGAAGGGAGTGGGGACGCTCACGCCCGGATCGTGGGGCGACCTCATCGGAGTCGCCGGCGATCCACTGGCGGACCTGACCCTGCTGTCGAAGCCGGACAATGTGCACCTTGTGGTCAAAGGCGGCGACGTCGTCAAGTCGCGGAGTTGAGGCTCGACTGGGCGCTGCTGGCAAATGCGGCCGAGGGTCCGCCCAACGGGCTCGTCTACATTCTCGGCGCCGGCATCGACACGCTCTGGCGCGATCAGTTTCCGGCGCCGTTCGGTGGCGCCATGGTGCTGCGTCTTCTCTCCAGCAGGCTCGAGTCGGAGCGACCGCACAAGCTGGAGGTGCACTGCAGCGATGAGGACGGAAGCCCGGTTCTGCAACAGCCCGTCGTCCTCAACCTGCCGCCGCGCACAGTGCACGCCGACCATCCCCAAGGCTGGGACCTGGCGGCCAACATCGTGATCAACCTGGCCGGCGTGGCGATCCCGAAGGTGGGTTTCTATCGCTTCGAGATCCTCATCGACGACCAGCAGGTCAGGACGCTGCCGTTCCGGGCCGTCCAGCCGCCCAAGGGCGACTCATGACCAACTTTCTGATCAGCCTGGTCGGCACGTGGGGCCTGCTGGCCATCTTCGTGACGATGACGGGGGAGAGCGCCGGCCTGCCGATTTCCAGCGAGATCGTCGTCCCCCTCGGCGGCGCCCTCGCCTCGCAGGGCAAGCTGAATTTCGTCCTGGTTGTACTGGTATCGAGCGTGGCCAACCTGGCCGGGTCGCTGATCGCCTTCTATCTCACGCGCCGCTTCGGCGAACGCGTCGTGCTCAGCCGGTTCGGGCGATGGATGGGCTTGAGCCGCGGCCATCTGAAGCTCGCTGAGCGTTTCTTCAAGCGCTTCGGCCTGTGGGCCGTCTTCGTCGGGCGTCTGCTCCCGATCGTCCGCACGTACATCTCATTCCCGGCGGGGGTTTCGAAGATCGGCTACGTGATGTTCGTGCTCGCGACGCTGGCCGGCGCCATCCCGTGGAACTTCGCCCTCGCGTACGCCGGGTACAAGCTGGGCCAGCACTACGAGACCGTGGCCGCGACCCTCGGTCCCTTCGCCATCCCGATCGCGATCGGCGTCGTGATCCTTCTTGCCGTGGCGTGGTGGTTCGGTCGCAAGCTTGGTGAAGAGGAAGACAAGCTCCTCACCGAGGCCACGCCCTAGTCGGGGTTCACCCTCGCGATCGGCTGGCCCGGCTTGACCGGGTCGCCCTCGCCCAGCAGCAGCTCCTCGACCACGCCGCTGACCGGAGAGGGGATCTCGGCGTTGACCTTGTCGGTGAGCGCTTCGAGAAGGGTCTCGCCCTCGTCCACGTGATCGCCTTTCTTCTTGCTCCAGGCCCCGATGGTGATCTCCTCCGCGCCTTCGAGGTCGGGCATCACGATCTCGCGAACGGTGGTGCTCATCCGCTAATTGTGGGTCAGGCCAGCGACACCACGTCGAGCAGGTCTTCCTCCCAGTAGTCGAGCCGGCCTTCGGGCATGAAGAGGACTCGCCCGGGTCTCAGCGCCTCGACGAACTCCGGGTCGTGGCTGACGATTATCATCGTCCCAGGCCACTCGGCCAACGCATGTGCGACGCCGGTGCGAGAGGGAGGGTCGAGGTTGTTGGTCGGCTCGTCGAGCAGGAGCAGGTTGTGGCGACCGGCCACCAGCTGCGCCAGCGCGAGCTTCGTCTTCTCGCCGCCCGAAAGAGTGCCCGCGTCCTGGCGCGCGATGTCGCCCGTGAGGCTGAAGCTGCCCAGCAGCGCCCGAAGCACGCGCTCCTCGGCGTCGGACTGCTCGCGCATGTGGGCGAGGACGGTGACGCCCGCGCGGATGCCCTCGTGCTCCTGCGCGTAGTAGCCCAGCGACGCGTTGTGACCCAATCGGAAGGATCCCGACGTCGGCTGGGTTTCGGAAGCGAGGATGCGCAGGAGGCTCGTCTTGCCGGCGCCGTTGAGCCCCATCACGAGCAGCCGCTGTCCGCGTTCGACCTCGAAGCTGACGTCGCGGAAGACCGTCGGGCCGCCATAGCCCTTCGCCAGCTTCTCGGCCGTCAGCGCGATGCGACCGCTGTGTGGTGGATCCGGGAAGTGGACCTTGACCTTGCGCTCGCGTCGAGGCGCGCTCACCTGCTGAGCCTTCAAGCGGTCGACGCGCTTGAAAATCGACTTCGCGGTCCGCGCGCGCTTCGCGGTCTGTCGCCGCATGACCTCGGCGAGCAGGCTCAAGCGCTTGATCTCGGCCTCCTGGCGTCCCGCTAGCGCAGTCGTCCGCTTCTCCTCGAGCGCTCGGGCCTGCTGGTACTGCGAGTAGGTGCCGCGATACTCGATCAACCGCCCGGCGTCCAGGTGCAGGACGCGCGTGATCGCCGCATCGAGGAGCACGAGGTCGTGGCTGACCACGATCACGGCGCCGCGGTTTTCGCGAAGGAAATCCATCAGCCAGGCCTTGGCATCGCTGTCGAGGTGGTTGGTCGGTTCGTCGAGGAGGATGAGGTCGTTGGCGGCGAACAGGACCCGCGCCAGCTCCACACGACGCCGCTCGCCTCCCGACAGCACACCGAGGGCCAGGTCCACGCGATCGGGCTTGAGGCCGAGACCGGTCGCGATCCGCCGGGCGTCCGACTCGCCGGAGTAGCCGCCGTCGAGGCGGAAGCGTTCCTCCGCGTCCGAGAAACGCTGCAGCACGGCCGGCGAATGGTCCGACTCGAGCTGCCGGTGCAGCTCCTCCAGCCGCGCCGCCGCCTTGTCGAGGCCGCGACCCGAGAGGATGTGCGAGAGCGCCGTCTGCGCCGCCTCGGCGCGCGGCCGAGGGTTTTGGGGCACATAGCCCAACGTGCCGCGGCGCAGGACAAGGCCCGCCTCGGGGTCGTGCTCGCCGGCGAGCACCTTGAGGAGGCTCGTCTTGCCGGCCCCGTTGCGGCCGACCAGCCCGACCTTGTCGCCTGCGGCCACGGTGAAGCTCGCGTCGGACAAAACCCGGCGCGCCGCGACGTCGATGGCGAGGTTGCGGACCTGGAGCACGAGTCCGGATGTTACCCACACCGCGGGGCGGCGTTTCGTCTGGCATCAACACGGGAGGCGGTCACATGAAACGGTTCCTCGTCGTAATCGCGCTGTTCTTCGGGATCCTCGTGGCGGCCGCCGCGTGCGGCGGAGGCGGAGGTGCAAGCTCCAGCTCGGGCGGCGCGCCCGCTTACCGCGATAGCTCGACAAGCGGATCGGCCGGGTCTGGGACGACGGCGCCTATCAAGGGAGTGCCACAGGGCGGCGCGGGCACGACCACGAACCCGGGCGGTGACGTCGTGCCGGCCATCCAGGGCCCGCAGGTCATCCGCCAAGCTCAGCTGTCGATCAGCGTCAAGTCCGGCTCGTTCGATTCCAGCCTCGCCTCGGTGCGCTCGCTGGTCGAGCTCGAGCAGGGCTACGTCTCCGGGACGGATGCCCAGGCCAACCCCGTCACCAACGACCAGATCCGAACAGGCGTCATCACCTTCATGGTTCCCGCATCGAAGTTCGACGAGACGATCGACTCCCTGTCGAAGATGGGCAAGGTCCAAACGGAGCACATCAGCGGCAACGATGTCAGCGCGCAGTACGTCGACCTCCAGGCCCGTCTCGCCAATCAAGAGGCGCAGCGCAACGCAATGATCGCCCTGCTAGCCAAGGCGCAGACCGTCGAGCAGATCATCCTGGTGCAGAACCAGCTCGGCCAGATCACCGGCCAGATCGAGCAGCTCAAGGGCCAGATTCAGTACATCGAGCACAACGTGGCGTTCAGCACCATCACCGTGCAGATGACCGAGGCCGGCGCTCCGGTGCAGACAGCTCCTTCTGACAGCTGGGGATTCGCCTCGGCTCTCGGCGACGCCGCGCACAACTTCGTCGCCACGGTCAACTACCTGATCACCGGCCTCGGCGCGGTGGGCCCGATCCTGATCCTCCTCGGCCTCGGCTTCCTGCTCTGGCGCCGCGCCGGGCGGCCCGGCTGGCGGCAGGCCTAGACAACCACGTAACGGTGTGGGGAGACTGAACTCCCCACACCGCCGCTGCACGGCGGAGCTCCCCGCGTGGCGGGAGCCCAGGCCAATCAATGTCTATCGATGCTGAACACCAATGTCCGTCCAGTAACCTGCAGTGGTAACGCCATGAGCACAATTGAAGCGAGACTGCAGGCTTGAACCGGGTGGTCGCGCTCGTTGCGCTGGCCGCGACCATCTCGGCTTGCGGCGCCTCGGGCGGGGGCACGGCCGCCGCCTCGCCCTCACCTTCCCCAAGCCCGATTGCGGTGCGAGCCCCGTCGCCATCGCCGAGCGGGCTCAGCTTCAAGATCACCGGGGCCGACGCAACCGTTACAGCCACGGGGTCGGCCACGCTCCAGGTCCAAACGGGAAGTGTCACGATCGAGCTCGCCATCAGCGGCCTTCAGGCCAACTCGAAGCACGTCTCCCACATTCACCTGGGCAGCTGTCAGCAGCGCGGCAGCATCGCCATCGGCCTGAACGAGGTGATGGCCGACCCCCAGGGCAACGCCGACACCAAAACGACCATCAGCGCGACCTATCCGCCCGCGACCGGCACGTGGTACGTGGTCGTACACGCCGGACCGGACATGCAGGGTACGAACGCCACCTATCTGCTCTGCGGGAACCTGTTCGCGTAGCCGTTTCATGACCTCGGATCCCCAGAGCCCCAGCGACCCTGATTCGCCGTCGGAACACGCCGGAGAGGTAGTAGAGCTTTCCAGCGCGTCGCGCGCGACCGACATCGCCCTCGATGAGCTCGAGCTCGTGTACGCGTTCATCTACGCGCGGGTCGGCAACCGCGCCGACGCCGAAGATCTGACCCAGCAGGTGGCGATGAAGGCAATCCCGCGCCTCCGCCAGGGCGCACCCGCGAGCGCGATTCGCGGCTACCTCTTCGCCACGGCACGCTCGGTGCTAGGCGCGTTCTGGAGTACCCGGTTGGGCCTGTCGCAAGTGGAGCTTCACGAAGACCTCGCGATGTCCATACCCCAAGGGCCGCCTTCGGACGAGCAGGCGGAACGGACGCGCCGAATCCTCGCTGGGCTGAGCGACAACTACCGCCGGGTGCTCGAGCTGCGTTTCCTGCACGGGTACTCACTCAAGGAAGTGGCTGCCGAGATGCGTTCCACGGTCGGCGCAGTCAAGGTCATGCAGCTGCGCGCCCTGCGCGCCGCCGCGAAGGTGGATCCGGATGCCTGAGCAACCGGAGAACCGCATCGAGAAAATCGTCGACGACCTGCTGCACGGGCGCCGGCTGCGGTTGAAAGCGGGTGACGCGGAGGAGAAGGAGGCGATCATCGCCGCCGCACGGCTGGCGGCCGCACGGTCAGGCCCGCACCGCATGAGCCCGGCCTTCCGGCGCCGACTGGCGGGGATCCTCGACGCCATCCCTCGCGAGCCGCGATTGACCCGGCGCGCGGCGCTCGTGGCGGGACTTGGCGTGGCCGCGGGTGCGCTCGCAGGCGGAGTGGTCGGGAAGGCCCTCGCACCCGCGGCTGCGCCGTATCCCATTTCCGCATCGAGCCCCGTCTTACCCAGGAACGGCCGCTGGACCGACGTTGGCGCCCTGGCGGACTTTGGGGAAGGCCAGGCAAGGCTGGTCAAGGCGGGCGCGGTGGGCGCCTTCGTGTTTCGTCGCGGGCAGACGGTGACCGCGGTGTCATCGATGTGCTCGCACCTGCCTTGCGAGCTGTGGTGGGAAAGCGGCTCAAGCCTGCTCGAGTGTCCCTGCCACCCGGCATCGTTCACGGCCGATGGCAAACCCAGCAGCCCTTCGTACACGCTGCCGGCGCTCAACGAGGTCAAGGTCCGAGTCACGGCGGCCGGACGGGTCGAGGTGCTGGGCACCTAGATGTCGGTACGCGAGCACCGGCTGCGCCAGCTTGCCCTCGACCGCTGCCTGCAGCTTCTCGAGGAAGCCCAGGTCGGAGGTCGCACGCGCGTTGACGGCCCCCTGGGCACCTTGCTCCGGCGGCACCTCGAACGCGCGGGCGTCATCGCCGACCATCGTCTCGAAGGCCGGCGGATCGATCGCGTCCTCGACGACATCTTCGCGCTGCAAGCTCAACTCCTAGGCCAGGAACCAGAGGATCGCCGCCAGCGCAACGGCAGCTGAAGCCGGCTCCAGGCCGCCTGCTTTCGACCTCGCCGCGGCCCGATATGATTGGCGGTCGTTGTGGCAACCTCCTTCAGCGCCTCGCGCTCGTTCCTCCTGACCTCTGAGTCGGTCACAGAAGGCCATCCGGACAAGGTGTGCGACCAGGTCTCGGATGCGGTGCTTGACGGCATGCTCGCGCAGGACGCCCACGCGCGCGTGGCCTGCGAGACCGCGATCACCAAGGGCCTGTGTGTCGTCATCGGCGAGGTCACGACTCATGCAGAGCTCGACATCCAGCGCACCATTCGCGACACCATTCGCGGCATCGGCTACAACAGCGAGGAAATCGGTTTCGACGCGGACCACGCGCTGATCCAGGTTTACCTCAAGGAGCAGTCGCCCGACATCGCGGCCAGCGTCGACCATTCGCTGGAAGAACGGGAGGGCACGCTCGAGGATGATCCGTTCGAGCTCCAGGGCGCGGGCGACCAGGGCATGATGATCGGCTTTGCATGCCGCGAGACGCCCGAGCTGATGCCGCTGACGATCTCGCTTGCGCACCGCTTGGCGCGGCGCCTCGCGGAAACGCGCAAGAACGGCTCGCTTCCGTTTCTGCGTCCGGACGGCAAGACGCAGGTCACTGTCGAGTACGAGTACGGGAAGCCCAAGCGGATAGAGGCGGTGGTCGTCTCGACTCATCACGCGATTGCCGCAAGCCAGAAAGAGATCGACGAGGGTGTCCGTGAGCTGGTCATCAACCCTGTGCTCGAGGGCATGCTGATCGATGCCAATACCAAGATCATGGTCAACCCGAGCGGGAAGTTCATCGTCGGCGGACCGGCCGCCGATGCGGGCCTGACTGGACGCAAGATCATCGTCGACACGTACGGTGGAGTCGCGCGCCATGGCGGCGGCGCGTTCAGCGGCAAGGACCCGAGCAAGGTCGACCGCTCAGCTGCGTATGCGGCCAGGCACGTGGCCAAGAACCTTGTCGCAGCCGGTCTGGTCGAGCGGTGCGAGGTCCAGGTGTCGTACGCGATCGGGCGTGCTCATCCGACCTCGGTGGCCGTGGAAACGTTTGGCACCGCTTCCGTGCCCGAGCCGGAGCTGCTCGAGCTGGTGCGGCGGCACTTCGACCTGAGGCCGGCCGCAATCATCGCGAAGATGGACCTCATGCGACCGATCTACCGGCCGACCGCGGCCTATGGCCATTTTGGCCGCGATGACCTGGGCGTGCCGTGGGAGATAACCAACCGGGCCGAGGCGCTCCGCGCCGACGCGTCGGTTCTCTCGCGCTCGGTCGATTAGCCGGCTGTCTCCCGGGTTCGAGGTCAGGTGCCCGACGCCGCGCTGAAGCTCCGCGTGCACGACACGCTGAGCCGGAAGAAGGTGCGGATCGATCCAGGTGAGGTGCGAGGCCGTAAGACCTTGCGGCTCTATGTATGCGGCATCACGCCTTACGACTCCGGGCACATGGGTCACGCGTTCACCTTCTGCACCTACGACATCCTCGTCCGGTTCGTCGAGGCCGCGGGCATCCGCGTCCGCTACGTGCAGAACGTCACGGACGTGGACGACCCTTTGTTCGAGCGGGCGCGCCGCGATGGCGTCGACTGGAAGGAGCTCGCCGAGCGCGAGACAGCGCGGCACCTTCGGGATATGGGTGCCCTGGGATGGCGTCCGCCCGATGTCATGCCTCGCGTTTCCAGCGAGATCGCGCCGATCCTTCGCGCCGCGACGCGGTTGAATGCCCGCGGTTACGCGTACCAGACGAATGCGCTGTATTTCGACGTCAGCCGCTACCGCGGCTACGGCCGCCTTTCACGCCGGTCTCGGTTGTCGATGATCCGCAAGCTGCGTCACGAGGGTCTGCTGGGCACCGTGGGTCCGGAAGCCAAGCGTGACGCGCTTGACTTTCGACTGTGGCAGCCGTCGGCGCCCGACGAGCCGGCTTGGGAGTCACGTTTCGGGCCTGGGCGTCCGGGTTGGCACATCGAATGCTCGGCGATGGCGATGCGATACCTGGGCGAGCAGATCGACATCCACGGCGGCGGTCGTGACCTGACATTCAGCCACCACGAGTCCGAGCGCGCGCAATCGGAGTCCTTAACAGGCAAGGTTCCCTTCGCTCGCATCTGGATGCACACTGGCCTCGTCCGGTATGAGGGCCGGAAGATGAGCAAGTCGCTCGGCAACCTGGTGTTCGTGAGCCAGGCCCTGGAGCGCGCGCCCGCGGCCGCGGTGCGGCTCTATCTGGCCTCACATCAGTACGGGCGTGATTGGGAGTTCAGCTGGTCGGGGCTGGCGCAAGCCGCGCGGCTGGCTGCGCGCCTACGCGTTTTGTTGGCAGGTGAGAAGGCGGGGGTGGGACTTTCTCAGCCTGAGAAATCGGGAAGGGTGGGACCCAAGAAAGGTATGTCTGCGGAAGGGCGGCGGCTCGTGGCTCAGTTCAGCGACGCGCTTGCGGACGACCTCGACACCCCGCGTGCGATCCGGATCTTGCGCCTGGCCACACGCCAGCGCGAAGCCGACGCCGCGCGCTGGATGCTCGAGATCCTGGCGGGGACTGCGTCTCTCAGCTAGGCAGTCCGATCGCCCGGAAGGCAAGAGACCCGTTGCACCAACCTTGGCAGGGGGCTTAGGGCGCGGTTGGCGCCAGAGATGTGGAATTTCCCGCTTGCATGAGCGCGTTTGGATCCAAACGCGCGGAATCAGCGACATCGGCGACGCCGGCCGGCCTCAGGCCACCTCGAGCGGGGCGCCGCAGTTGGGGCACTCCATACCTGCGTCGACCGAAACCAGAGTCTCGCAAACCGGGCAAAGGATGTCCGTCGTCCGCGATTTCGGCTCGTCCTCCCGCGCCTCCGCCTCCATCTCCGCTGGCACCTCGCCGAGGTCGAAGGCGGGCGATCCGCAGTTGAGGCAGATGTAGCCGTGCTGGGCGATCCGGTAGTCCTGGTATTCGCCGGCGGCGTCCAACTCCACCTCCGCGAAGAGCGCGCGGAAGAGCCGGCCGCCGCAGCGTCGCGAGCAGACGAGCATCATGCCCGCACTTTACGAGGTGCGCCCTGCGCACGCCCGGCGACTTCCAGCGCCTATGCGATGCGCCGCCTCAAGGTCGCAACGCCGGCCACGATCAGCAGGACGCAGAACCCCGCGACCACACCGGCATCGAGCTCCAGCGATGCCCATGTCAGGTCGGCCCCTTTGACCATCACATCCCGCAACCCGTTGACCGCGTAAGTCAGGGGCAGCACGTCGGAAACCACTTGCAGCGGCCTGGGCTCGGTCGAGACCGGAAACAGAATGCCGGACAGAAGAACCTGGGGCACGATCACCAGCGGGATGAACTGCACGGCCTGGAACTCGGTGCGCGCGAACATGCTCAGAAAGATCCCGAGGTTGACGGCGGTGAGAGCCATCAGCGCCTCGATGCCGAAGATCAGGATCACGTTGCCCTGGTTGTGCACCTTGAGCACCGCGAGCGAGAACACGAGCACCTCCGCGGACTGGATCAGAGCCAGCACCGTAAAACCCAGCATGTAGCCCAGCACGATCTCGCCCCGCCGCAACGGGCTTGCCATCAGCCGCTCGAGCGTGCCCTGCGAGCGCTCGTTGAGGAAGGCGACGATGGTGATCACGAACACGAGGAAGAAGACCACCAGGCCGATGAAGGCCGCGCCGAAATAATCGAGGGTGTCGAACCCCTGACCCCCATATAGGTAATGGACCTGCGGCTCGAAGTGGACTGGCCCGGTTGCGGCGACCGACGTGAGAGCTTGCTGAAGGGCCTGCAAAACCGGAGCCGACGTGCCGGGTTGGGAGCCTTCGAGATGAACCTCTGGCGCGATCGTCCCGGCCTGCGCGCGCGAGCTGAAATCGGCAGGGAACACGATGTATGCGACGAGGGATCCATCCTTGAGCTTGGCACCACCGTCTGATGCCTGGATCGTCGACGCATTGATCAGGCTCGAGCGCTCCAGAGCCGACGCGAACATAGCGCCCAGCTGGCCCTGATCTTCGTTCGCTATGCCGACCGCCGGCGAGGACGACGAGCCGCGGATCAAGTAGCCGAGCAGACCGAGGATGACCAGGGGCGCGACGAAAAGCAGCGCCAGCGTCCTGCGGTCGCGCCGGAACCCTTGCAGCAGCCTTCGCGTGATCGCGGCGACTCGGTGCCCGCTCACGACGCCTTCGCTCCCGCCAGTCTGAGGAACGCCTCCTCGAGGTTGTTGGTGCCCGCCAGCGCGCGGACTTCATTTGGGCTTCCCTCCGCCAGCACTTTTCCGTACTGAATCAGGCCAAGGCGCTGGCAGCGCTCCGCCTCGTCCATCACGTGGCTGGAAACGATGATCGTGGTGCCGCTCGCCGCCATCCTGCGAAAGTCATCCCAGAACTGGACCCGCAGCTGGGGATCGACGCCCACGGTCGGCTCGTCGAGCAGCAGCAGCTTGGGCTTGTGCACGAGGGCGCACGCGAGCGAGCACCGCTGGCGCATGCCGCCGCTCAAGGTCGCCACCACCGACGTGCGCCGATCGTCCAACCGGACCAGCTTCAGCGCGTCGGTCACGTCCTGTTCCTCCGCGCCGTTGATCGCCGCAAAGAACTGGACGTTCTCCTCAACCGAGAGCCCCGGGTAGAGGGCGGCTTGCTGCGTCATGTAGCCGACGTTGCGCAGGTTGTCGACGTCCGGCATCCGGCGGCCGAGCACCGTGACCGTTCCCGCGTCGGGCGCCACCAGCCCGACGATCGAGCGGATGAGCGTGGTCTTGCCCGCCCCGTTGGGGCCTAAGAATCCGTAGATCTCGCCCGTCTTGATGTGCAGGTTGACCCCATCCAGCGCGCGCAACTCACCGAACTTCTTGTGCACCCCTTCGATGTCGACGGCGAAGGCCTCAGCCATTGGCAACTCCCTCCTGATCCGGTCTCATCGCGCGCAACCAGGTGCCGGCCAGCAGCACAACCGCTTGTTCGCCGTCAATGTCAAAGCCCGCCATCCGCTCAGCCAGCGATCGGGCCAGCAGGTGAAAGAAGATCGGACCGATGAACGCCTGCAGCGCCAGCAGCGGGTGCATCATGCGCAGCCTGCCGGCCGCCATCTGAGCCATCACATACGCGCCCACCGAGCCGAAGATGGTCGTGACCACGTCGCGAGCGGCTTCTTCGGCATCGGGGCTCAGTGAGCTGACCTCGAAGAAGATCGCGCGCAGCAGGCCGATCCGGGGCTCGGCCCCCGAACCATTGAGACTTCGAAAAACGGTGCGCGCGATCTCTGGCATCACAACCTCCGGCGGCTGGTCTTGCATCGAGTTGGCGAGGCGGCTCACCGGCTCGAGCGGGGTGTACGCGCGGAGAAGGCTCGTGAACAGGGCCGGCTTGCCGGGAAAGAGGCGGTAAAGGGTCGCCCGCGACACGCCGGCGTGGATGGCCAGCTCGTCCATCGAAAGCGCCGTCAGCCCGCCCGCGCCGACCATGGCCAGCGCGGATTCGAGGATGCGCTGTCTGGCAGCCGGCTCGGGCTCCACCTTCAGAGCCTCCAGGAGGGCGCGATGCGAATCGAAAGCGCGGTAGAAGCTGGCCTTTGACACGCCGGCCGCCGCTGTCACCTGCCCCACCGTCGGGATGTCTCCTTCGGCGAGCAGGCCTCGCGCCCCCGTGAGGATGCGCTCCCGGGCCGCCCGCGCCATCGGCACGACACTAGACGAGACAGGTGGTCTCGTCAAGTGCCATTTTTTAACGGCCTGGGTTCTCGGCCCAGTGGTGCCGGGCTAGCTTGGCGGCATGTGGCGGGCGCTCGCGATGGCGATCGGGATCGGTCTGGGACTGTTCCCATCGCCGGTGGTGGCCGGCTCAGCGTGGGGGAGCCCCCGATACGGCGACCCGCCTGGTTGGTGCACGAACCATTCCGACATGTGGACCGCGAAGATCGTCACCAACGACCCTCTGGTGGGCATGAACCCGGAGCGGGATACCTTTTATGGCTTCCACGCCAATCCCGGGTACGACGATTGGTACGGATACTTCTATGGCGATTTCAGGGGCGCGGCCGGCGACGCCTCTGGGTGGGTCAAGCTCCTCCACGAGGACTACCCGAGCCACTATCAATGGAACTTCGCCAGCAACGGATGGGCAGTCCATGGCCACGCGAAGCAGTACATCGCGTACTACAACTGGACGTTTGGCGGCGAGTGCGGGATCGGTCGCTACGGGAGTTGGTCTCCGCCTCCATATATGGCGGACGAGTACGGCTATCCGGTGGTCGACATCTACGTCGACTCCATTCCGCCGCAAGCGCCCCGACCCGAGGTGCTCCGTGTCTCCACCGATTCGGTCGCCTTCACGTGGAACCCGGTCGTCGACGTGGGCGATGGCGCCGGCGCCGACTACTTCGTCGCGGGCATGGACCACTACACGTCATGGGTGACGTTGAACGGCACCTCGCGGCCGCTGCAGGTGCTGTCGACCCTCGAACCGAGGATCGTGACTCAAGTCGGCATGTCACCGGTCGATGTCGCCTGCGTACACGTCCAGGCCTTTGACAAGGTTCAGAACGCCAGTCCCGAGCAGGTCGCCTGCTCGCGAGCCCTGGCCGCCCCTCCGATGCCGCGGTGGGCCGAGCTGGCGGTCGGCGTCGCCGCCAACCCTGCCGGCTTTGGGCTCGTCGGCCTGGACTCGTGGTTCTGGCTGGATCCGGCGCCGTCTGTGGTCACGATTCACGAACTCAGCGGTGGTACCGACTACGCCATCACGGCCACACCTGTGTCGGCCGCGTGGGATTTCGGCGACGGCGGAGTCGCCGACCTTGCGGGCGCGTCAGGCTATGGCCGGCCTTATCCCCAACGCTCTACCGTCACCCACGTGTACGAGGCTCACAGCCAGGACGGATACCGCGTGCGGGCGTCGGTGCGCTACTCAGTGACCTGGACGGCGTGGGTCGAGGGACGCGGCACCGAGACTCACCCGATGGGAGTGTTTGTGCAGACAGCGGTTCCGCTTCGATACCTGGTCGAGCAGGCGCAGCCTGAGCTGCTGCGCATCTGATCTCCGCCAAGACGTCATGAAGCCGACCAGCCGCTCATTCGCTCGATCGCTATCGACACCACCGGCCCCGCGGGCCGCGCCGACCGGTATTGCGCATACCGTTGCGTCAGCAGCGCGATCCCCTTTTCGAACATGGCACCGTCGATCACGATGCGTGCGCTTCCATCAGCGCGCACCCACCAGAGCCTGGTCCAGTCCTCTTCGTAATGATCGACCAGTACCGCGACGGATGGATTGGCCTCGATATTGCGGAGGCGTTGGAGGTCCGCAGTCTTCTTCGGCTTGAAGTCGATGACAAAATGAATCGTGTCGTGATCCAGCGCGAACGTGATTGGCACGATGTGCGGCCGGCCATCGCGGCCGACTGTAGCCAGGCGCGCGACCATCGCACCGTTGATCCGGCGGCGCATCTCCTCAGAATCCATGGCACCGCTCGCTGCAACTTCATTCATGCAGCAAGTCTGCTGCTATATCGTTGACCGGTGCAAAGGCTCCGCACATATACAGTCGAAGAGGCGAATAGCGAGCTGCCACGTGTGCGCAGGGTCGTCGCCCAGATCGCGGACCTGTCGGCGCTGCTGCCGGAGCTCGAGGACCAGGCCCGCATCGCCGAGTACGAGTCGAAACGAGCCGGCGCGGGCGCCGAGGATCGCGATCGTCATCAACAGGCGCGCGATGCTGCAAGCGGAGCCGAGCTCGAGCTCCTGAAGGCCGTGGCAAGCCTCAACGGCCTGGGCATCCAGCTCAAGGGACCGCTGGAGGGACTGATCGACTTCCCCTCCTACCGCGATGGCGAGCTCGTCGAGCTCTGCTGGAAACTGGGCGAGGAGAGGGTCGAGCATTGGCACCGGGTCGGCGAGGGTTTCGCCGGCCGGAAGAAGTTATAAGAGGGAACCTGCCGGTTCCCTCTCATCGCCGGGCGCTGCGCGCCCGGCTGCTCTCTTTCCCGCCGATGTGATTATCGAAATGGTTACTCCTCGCGATGCGTGGCGGGATCAAGTGAGCGTGTAGACGGCCTGGCGGAGCCAGGCCTACTGGCAACGCGAGTGACGCCTAAGCGCCGCTTCCCGTCTCGCTGCGGACCGTGCCCTTGATGGCGTCGTACGTCGCCTGTGCGATCCCGGCTGCGTCGAGGCCGTTCTCCTTGAGGATGTCGGCGGCTTTGCCTTGAGGCAGGAAGCGGTCCGGCAGGGCGAGGGTGCGCACCCGCCCGGCCAACCCGTACGGGGCGAGCGCTTCGAGCACCGCGCCTCCAAAACCGCCAGTGCCCACGTTGTCCTCGACTGTCATCACGATCGGATGGCGCTTGGCCCAATCGACGATGCGAGGGTCGACGGGCTTGACCCAACGCGCGTTCACGACCGTGCACTCGATGCCTTGAAGGGCCAGGCGCTCCGCCGCTTCGGTCGCGATCTCCACCATGCGACCGACCGCGAATATGGCCGCGTCTGAACCCTTGCGACGCTCCTCCCAACGACCGATCGGCAGCGGCTCTACGGGTAGATCCGGAGTGGACGGAACGGGCCCTTTCGGATACCGAATCGCGATCGGACCGTCCGAGTCAAGTGCTGTTTCGAGCAACGCGCACAGTTCGGTGGCGTCGGCGGGTGCGGCCACCTTCAGGTTGGGGATGAGGCGGAGATATGAAAGGTCGAATACGCCGTGATGTGATGAGCCGTCTGGCCCGGTCACGCCGGCGCGGTCAATGACAAACACCACCGGAAGCTTGTGCAGGGCCACGTCCATGATCGTCTGGTCGAAGGCCCGAGCCAGGAATGTGGAGTAGATGCAGACGACGGGCCGCATGCCGGACATCGCGAGGCCGGCCGCGAAAGTGACCGCGTGCTGCTCGCAGATGCCGACGTCGAAGAAACGGTCCGGGAACTCTTTGGCGAAATTGAGCAGCCCCGTCGACGACGCCATCGCCGCTGTGATCGCGCACACCTCGGGCCGCCGCGTCGCTGCATCCATGAGCGCCTCACCGAACACGTCGGTGTACGTGAGGTCCGTAGAGCGCGGGCGCCCGGTCAAGGGATCGAAGGCGCTGACGCCGTGGAGCTTGTCGATCTCGTCCTCGACAGCCGGGCCGTACCCATGTCCCTTTTCGGTCACCACGTGCACGACCACTGGTTCTCGGAGTTTCTTGGCGCGGGCGAAGACCGCCTCGAGCTCGGCCTCGTCGTGGCCGTCGACCACGCCCGCGTATTTGATGCCAAGGCTCTCGAAAACGGTCGACGGCTGGAGCAGCTGCTTCAGGCTCTCCTTGACTCGATAAGCGGCCTGGTCCGCGGTCGCACCGACCAGCGGCAGGCCGCTCAGGAGGCGGGAGATCTCGACCTTGATGCGTTCGTAGCGCGGATCGATGCGGAGCTGCGACAGGTGCCGGGCCAGACCGCCGACGGTCGGCGCGTACGAGCGGCCGTTGTCGTTGATGACGATGATCAGGTTGGGCGGCTGCAGGTGCGCGATCTGGTTGAGCGCCTCGTAAGCCATGCCGCCGGTCAGCGCTCCATCGCCGATGATCGCCACGACATAGCCAGGCTTCTTCTTGCGCAGCCGCGCCTCGGCGATGCCGAGCGCGTAGCTCAACGAGGTCGAAGCGTGGCTGTTCTCCACCATGTCGTGTTCGGACTCTGACCGTGACGGGTAGCCGGACAATCCGCCCGCCTGGCGCAGCCGCGCGAAATCGCGAGCCCGGCCGGTGACGATCTTGTGCACGTAGGCCTGATGGCCGGTGTCCCACACGATCGCGTCCTTGGGACTGTCGAACACGCGGTGCAGCGCAAAGGTCAGCTCGACGACGCCAAGGTTGGGGGAGAGGTGGCCACCGCTCTTGGACGTCTGTTCGACCAGGAAGGCGCGAACCTCCTGGGCGAGCTGCGCGAGCTGCGGTTGATCCAGGCGCCGCAGGTCTTCGGGCGAGTTGATCGTCTCGAGGATGCCCATACCTGCTGTTAACGTGCCGGCCCTGTCATGAGTTCCTCATAGAGTAGGACAGCGCACCGTCCTCCCAGCGCAGCTACGGCTAGGCCAGGTGTTCGGCCACGAGCTCCAGCACGTGCGCCACCCGAAGGTTGATGCCCCGCCGCCGCGCGGCGGTGGCGATATGCATCAGGCAGCCCGGGTTGTCCGAGGCGACGACGGTGCAGCCGGTTTTGGCGATCGCATCGAGCTTCCACTCCGCCAGCCGGTCGGCCACTCGCGGCCACTCGAGGCTGAAGGTGCCGCCGAAACCGCAACAGTTGGCGATGTCGGGGAGGTCCACCACCTCATAGCCGGCGATGTCGAGGAGCTGTCGAGGCTCGCTCTTGAGGCCAAGCTGGCGCAGCGTCTGGCAGGAGTCGTGGTAGGCGATCTTGAGGCTCATCTGATCGGTCTGCACGAGCTGGGGGCGGTGGGCGAGCAGTTGGAGCGCGAATCGGGTCGAGTCACGGAACCGAGTCCGCAGCTCCTCGTTTGCCGCTGCGCCCCAGTCGGGCGCATCGATCGTGAACGCGCCAAAGCACGACGCGGACGGCGTGACGATCAAACCCTTGGAATCCCGAAGGCTTTCCGCGAGGCTTGTATTCAATTCGCTGGCGCCCTTGAAGTCGCCGGCGTTGGCGGCGATCAGCCCGCAGCACCACTGACCCTTGGGAAACTCAACCCTGTAGCCCGCGGCCTCGGCGATGCGCTGGAGGGCAATCGCCGACTGCGGCAGCATCCGGTCGACCGTGCAGGAGGCGAAGATGGTGAGCGGTTCGCCCGTTCCGCTGCCGTCTGCGGGCGCCACATCGCGGTAGGGCACACGGGCGAGCCGGGGCGTCCCCGGCACCAGGCCGCTGAACGGAGCACCCGCGCGGAGCAGGCGGTCGGCCAGCTCCGGCCGCTCCCAGACCCCGAGCAACGCTCGCTTACGCATCGACTTTCGGCCCTTGCGCCGGTGCTCGAGGATCTGTCGCGGCAGCGGGATGTCGACCGGGCAGATCTCCTGGCACGCATTGCATTGCGTGCAGAGCGTGTTGGGTAGGTCGGCTTGATCGAGGCCATGATGAAAAGGCGTGAGCACGAGCCCGATCGGACCGTTGTAGATGTGCCCGAACTGGTGGCCGCTCACGGCCATGAAAGGCGGGCAGGCGTTCGAACACGCGCCGCACCTGATGCACGTGAGGGCGTCTTGAAAGATGGGGTCGGCGCGCATCTTCTCGCGGCCGTTGTCCAGGATCACGCAGTGCATCTCGCGGGGCCCATGGACTCCGATGGTCAGCGACTGCTCGATGTCGGCCGAGCGAGAAGGGCCGGTGATCCAGTTCACGTAGCTGGTCATGATCTGGCCCGTGCCGCTCCGCGGCAGCATGCGCAGCACCGCGACCGCGTCGTCGAGCGAGGCCACGATCTTGTCGATGCCGAACAGCGCGATGTGTACTGGGGGCAGCGTGACGGTCAGGTCTGCGTTGCCCTCATTGGTGACGAGCATGATGGTGCCCGTCTCGGCGATGGCCAGGTTGGCACCGCTGATGCCGACTGCGGCGCTGATGAACTTCTGCCGCAGCGAGGCGCGAGCGTGGGCCTGGATCGCCTCGACGGTCGGCTCCGTTCCAAACACGCGCGCGGCATCTTCCTTGGTGAGGTGGATCGCCGGCGCGATGATGTGGGACGGATGCGTGTGCGTGAGCTGGACCATCCGCTCACCCAGGTCGGTCTCGACGACCTCCATGCCCAACGATTCGAGATAGGGGTTGAGCTCGATCTCTTCGCCGGCCATCGACTTGACCTTGGTCACCACCGGACGCTGCTGCCCTCCGGCAGCGTTCCAGCAGATCTGCCCGATGATCGCTCGAGCCTCGGCCGCGTCCTTGGCGAAGTGGACCTTGCCGCCCACCGCTTCGAGCCTTTCCGTGAACTTTTCGACCAGCTCCGGCAACCTTTCGAGGTTGGCCCGACGGCGTTGCTTCAGGTCAGCGCGTCCGGCGGCGAAATCGAAGTTCGCGAAAGCTGCGTTGCGCCGGCTGCGCAAGCCGGTCATTGCGTGGACGAGGGCGCCTTGCAGCTTGGGGTCGTCGAGAGCCTTGTTGACGCGCCTGGAGAAGTGGCGCCTGGACTCAGGCACGCGCTTGGCGTGCTTCCTGGATCGCCTCTCCGACCGCAGCTGGTGTCGACACCGGGGCCAAGCATATGGTTCCGACGCACACCACGGCGCGATCATCGCCGTTGGGATCGATCACGGCGTACGGATGCGCGAGCATGGCCGCCCGGGCGAGCTTGGCATTGCCGGTGCTCACCTTGACCGTGTGTTGCAAACGGTCGAGGGCGCGCGCAAACACGGCCGCCATCAGTCCGTATTGGCGCGGCAACGCCGCGACCGACTCGAGCGCTCGGCGGGCGCGAGCCGAGTACGGCCCGTCAGGATCTCCGACCAGCTCGTCCAGCTCCACCAGCGCAATGGCGGCGATCGAGTTCTCGACCAGCGGTTTGATGGGGTCACCGAGCCGGCCCAGCTGGTCGGTCCCGGCGTGGTCGAAATAGCCGCCCAGCTCAGGGTCGGCGTAGCGATCCTCGATGTGCTCGGCGATGTCGCGTGCGTCCGTGAGCCAATGGCCGCCCAGGCCGGCCTGGTGCGCACGCACCGCTGCCCACAGCCCCCAAACCTGGTCGGGCAGCTGGCCCGCGACTCCCTCGGCGTGCGTGAGCCCGGCGCCCGGTCGGTACCGGTCCTTGAAGAGGCGCTCGAGCATGGTGGCGGCACGCTCGCGCAGAACGGGCCGCTCGGACCGAACGGAGGCGTCGAGGTAGGCAATCGCCAGCGCCGCGTTCCAGGACGTGTAGATCCGGCGGTCGACGTACGGGGCGTCCGCCTGCGCCCGCCCGCCGGCGTCGAGCGAGTAGTAGTGCTCGTCCGCGTCCTGGCTGCCGGCATAGAGACCCGTCACCGGATCGCGCAGGACCGTGTCGAGGTATGTGGTCGTCGTATCAAGCGCGTCGTGCAGCCCGGCGAGCGCCAGGGCGTTCACGAGGCCTGCATGGTCCTCGAGCATCTTTTCGAAATGAGGCACGCTCCAGTCCTGCGTGGTCGAGTAGCGGAAGAAACCGCCCTCGACGTGGTCGTAGGTGCCGCCGGCGGCCATCATCGCGAGCGTGTGCGTCGCCATCTCGCGCAGCTCCGGGTCGTCGTCCAGCTGCGCCTGCTCCAGGAGCAGGAGGATGGCGTCGGTCTGCGGAAACTTGGGGGCTGATCCGAAGCCTCCGTATTCGGGGTCGTAGGCATTCTTCACAGCCTCGACGATCCCCTCCACGATCCCGTCCTCGAGCGTGCCCGCGCTGCGGGCCACGCCGGAGCCGGCGCGTTTGCGTCCCTCGAGCACGCGGCTGGCGATTTCCGGACGGTTCGCCTGGTAATAAGCGGCCACGCGCGCGAGGGCGTCGGCCATCTGGTCGGCGGGCAAGTAGGTCGCGCCGGTAAGGATGTCGCCTGACGAGGTGAGAAACGCCGTCGTCGGCCAGCCGCCCATGTTGTAGCGCTGGTTGATGTCCGGCCGCAGGTCGTTGTCGACGCGGATCGGAACGTACTGGCGATTGATGAGGTCGATGACGCCGGCGTTCGAGTATGTCGTCTCATCCATGACGTGGCACCAGTGGCACCACACCGCGGATATGGAAAGGAGGATGGGGCGGTCGAGCCGGCCTGCCTCGGAGAAAGCCTCCTCCGACCACCCGCGCCACTTGATCTCGTGAGCACGATTGGGACGCGGGGAGAAATGGAATTCGCCTTCGCCCATGGGCTCCTAGGTTACGCAACAATGGACCCGTGATCTCAACCAGCGCCGTCGACGCGTATATCGAGAAGAACTCCCGACGTTTCGTCGAGGAGCTCGAAGAGCTCTGCGCCTTTCCGAGCATCTCGAACCATGGGCTGGAAGCGGTGAAGCCGGCTCGAGACTGGGTGGCCGAGCGGCTGGGCCGCTTCACCGACCGGGTCGAGACCTTCGACGAAGGCGGCATGCCCGCGCTGTATGCCGAGGTGCCCGGCGCCGGCCGCCGAAAGCTCTTGCTCTATCAGCACTACGACGTCCAGCCGGTCGACCCCATCGAGCTCTGGGACTCGGACCCGTTCAAGCCCGTCGAGAAGGACGGGCGCATCATCGCCCGCGGGGTCGCGGACGACAAAGCGGATGTCATGGCAAGGATCCATGCGCTGGAGACGCTCAAGGGGCTGGGCGAGGTGCCGGTGACGCTCCGATTCCTCGTGGAAGGCGAAGAAGAGATCGGCTCCAAGACTTTCGAAAAAATCGCCCACAAGCACGCGGACAAACTGCACGCCGACGGTTGCCTCTGGGAGTCGGGCGCGTCGTTCGACGAGGCCGGGCGGCCCACGCTGCAGTTCGGTTGCCGCGGCCTTCTCTACGTCCAGCTGCGAGTCAAGCTGCTCCACTACGACCAGCATTCGGGCCTCGCGTCCATCTATCCGTCAGCCGCGATGTACCTCGTCGAGGCGCTGGCCAGCCTGCGGGACCAGGACATGAACATCCGCATCGATGGTTTCTACGAGAGCGTGGTCGAGCCCACCGATGCTGACCGGCAGATGATGGCCAAGATCGACCCGGAGATCGAGCAGCGCAGAAAGTTGGTCGGTTTCGATCGCCTGATCCGCGATCCCATGCCCGAGCACGTCATCGAGCAGCTCCTCTTCACACCCACGTGCAACATCGCCGGGATCACCACCGGCTACCAGGGACCAGGGTCGAAGACGGTCCTTCCGGCCGAGGCGACCGCCAAGCTCGACTTCAGGCTCATCCCTGGTCAGGATCCTGACGAGATCCTCGTGCGCCTGCAAAAGCATTTCGACGCCCACGGTTTTGAGAAGGTCGAGATCGTGTGGCATGACGGTGAGAAGCCGGCGCGGTCCGACCCCAACTCCGCGGTGGCTCGGAGCGTGATCGAGTGCGTCAAAGATCTTCACGGCGAGCCCATCCTGTGGCCGTTCATGCAAGCCACCGGCCCGATGCACCCGGTGGTCGCCGACCTGGCCGTGCCGACCGTGCTGCCCGTCGGCGTCGGCCGGCCGGACAATCGCATCCACGCGCCCAACGAGAACATCCACGCCGCCGACTACATCAACGCGATCCGGCTGATGTGCCGGGTCTGGGAGCGCTTCGGCGCGGGATAGACTGACTGAATATGCAGAAGCTCACCGAGAAGCTCTTCACCGTCAAGTACAAGGAGGACACCGGGCATCCTCACATCGAGATCGTCGACCAGGCGGTCTGCGCCAACGAATGCAAGGGCAAGTACTGCACGCATTTCTGCCCGGCCGGCGTCTATGAGTGGAACGAGGAGCAAAAGAAGACACTGGTCAGCTCCGGCAACTGCATCGAGTGTGGGGCCTGCTCCATCGGCTGCCCGTACGACAACATCGCCTGCCACAGCCCCCGGGGGGGCTATGGCGCCCAGTTCAAGTTTGGCTAGGGGCCGCTCGCGGAATACCGAGCGCACCCACCCCCATTGGAACTGAAGCAATGAGCGATTACGACGTGGTCATCGTCGGCGGCGGCCCCGCTGGGCTCGCGGCCGGCCTGTACACGGCCCGGATGAACCTGAAAACCCTGTTGCTGGACCGTGGGCCTCTGGGAGGCCAGCTCCTGAACACCGAGCTGGTCGAGGACTACCCCGGCTTCGAGTCGATCCTCGGCTCCGAGCTGGCCACCAAGATGGGCGACCACTCCCGAAAGTTCGGCCTCGAGGTGCGCGAGTTCGAGCCGGTCAAGGAGATCGACAAGGACGGGACCACCAAGGTCATCTGCCTGGACTCCGGCGAAGAGATCCGGACCCCCGCGCTGATCATGGCCGCCGGCGGCCTCCCGCGCTACCTCGGCGTGGCTGGGGAGAAGGAATTCCAGGGCCGCGGGGTCAGCTACTGCGCGGTTTGCGATGGCGCCTTTTTCAAGGGCGAAGAGCTGGCCGTGGTGGGTGGTGGCGACGCAGCCGTCGAGGAGGGCGACTTCCTCACGCGCTATGCGAAAAAGGTCTACATCCTGCACCGCCGCGACAGCCTGCGGGCCCAGCCGATCCTCATCGACCGGGCGCGCGCCAACCCGAAGATCGAGTTCATCCTCGAGGCGGGGGTGAAGGAGATCGTGGGCAACGGAAAGGTGCAGTCGGTCAAGTACGACCAGTACGGCTCGACCAAGGAGCTGCCCGTCGGCGGCGTCTTCATCTTCATCGGGTTCGTTCCCAACTCCGGTCTGTTCAAGTTTCACGTCGACCACGACGAGGCCGGCTACATCCTCACGGACCGAAACCTGCAGACATCGGAAGCGGGGATCTGGGCGGTGGGCGACGTGCGCGCCCAGCTGACGAAGCAGATCGCGACCGCGGTGGGCGATGGCACCACGGCGGCTGTCGCGGCTGCTGCTTACGTCTCTGCGCTCAAGGACGCCGCCCGAGCTTAGCTCCCCTCCGTGGTGGGGAGGCTAGGCGACGACGTCGATCCAGACCAGGCCGGGGGGTAGGGTCACGACCTGACCGCTGTCGAGCTTGAAAGTCAGCGGCCCGTGGCCGTTAGGAGCGCTCCACGATCCGGAGTACCCCAGGCCCTTGTAGTAGATTCCCACCGCGCCACCGGAGTCGAGATCGAAGTCGTGAATGTGGGCGCCATGTCCGTCGCCGACGTTGACCAACTGTTCGGCGGTATGGATGACGATCACCATTTCGATCCGCAGCGGCTGGCCGAGGCTGGCGTCCTTGTATGTGTGGTCCTCCTCGGTCTTCTGGTACGTGCCCGTGACAGGGTCGTAGCTGTAGACGGAGTAGTGCTCGTCGACCGTGACGGTGGCGGCCCCCGTGCCGCCGTTGAGGTCAGGCCGCGCCTTGGGCAGAGCGAATGCGGGGATGTTGGAGAAATAGTTCTGCTCCGCCGCCCTCACCCCGTTGCCGCTGATCATCAGGTTGTCCGGCGCGTACCGAGCATTGGTGCGATACGTGTATCCAACCGTGTCGAAGAACTGCGGCACGGGATCGGCGGCAGCGGCCGATGCAGTGGCCTGTGACTCGCCCGATTGGAACAGCAGGCCGTCATAGTGCCTGGCGATCTTCAATGAGATGAACCGGCTGGAACGCATCGGGCCGATCAGGTCGGGCGCGTTCTGAAAGATCGCCGTGCAGCGCGTGATCCCGCCCTCGGCAAGGTATTCGAACACGATGTCGGCCGCCTGGAGCCCGTTCTGGTCGCGGGCGTAGTAATCGTTCGGCACCTGGATCAGCGCGGGGTACTTCAGCGCTGTCGTGTGCTCGCGATCGTGGTAGTAGATGCCTGTCTTCAAAGTGAAGGTTCCGGCCACGTGATGCCCCGTTTGATCGCTTCCGCCTGGGGCCATCGACAGAACGAGCGGTCCTGACGGCATGCCCTGGGTGGAGATCGTGGCGCTGCGATCGTCGGCGGCCCATTTGAGATCGGCCAGCTTGGTGCCGATGGTGAACTTGACGGTCATCGGCTCCATCGCGTCGTTGAAGTTGATCGTGAGCGGGGTGCCCGCATCGATCTCAGAGCCATCGACCAGGCTCGCACCGCCCGCGCCAGTCACCGCCGTGATCCGCGGCACGATGTTGGTGGTGAAGGTCCAGAGGCCGCCCGGGACGCGATGATGGCTCAGGTCCGTGATCGGGCTCAACGTCACCGTGTAGGTGGTGAGATCGTTCAGCGGCTTCGACGATGCCCATTCGTACTGCGTCTGCCCCGATGCCGCGGTCAGCGTCCCATCGGTCTCGGGTGTGATCGAGAACGCCGGCCCGAGCGCGCTGAGGGCCACCGGGCGGCTGAACGTGAACACCAGGTGCGAGTAAACAGGGACATCCCTTAGCCCATTTTTGAAATTCAGGCCGACCGATGTCGGGAGCGTGTTCTCGTAGGCCATGACGCCCCCGCCGGCGGTCAACGCGACGGCGACCAGCGCGCCGAGCGCGACCCAGCCTCGAATTGCGATCCGGCGTCTGCGCCGGTTGCGCCTTCGGGCGGCGGCCGCGACGGCCCAGGGCTCGGTTTCTTGCATGGACGTAGGGAAGGACAACGGAGCGCCGGGATTATCCCATGATGGCCCGCGGCTCGACTAACTTGGCTTCCTCCGCGCCTGACACTCGGCGCAATCGCACAGAGCCCGAAGCAGGACGAATGTGTAGAGGCCGGTGGCATGGCCGCTTTCGAACGCAACCTGAAGCGCGTACTGGCCGACCAGCGTCACGTCCTGGACGCGCAGCTCATTGGGGTCGAGGTGCTTGACTCGAGCAAGGCGTCCAGGCACGCCGGCTTCGCCACGACATTCCGCGCACGGGCACGCCCAGCGCAATCGCTCGGCGGAATAGCTGCTGCGATGGCCGTCCTCCCACCCGATGACCATGACCTGGAGTTCGCGGTCGACATCGACGGTGAGCGGAAAGGGATCGGGGTCTTTCAGGGTCGCCTTTACCGGACGTTGATGACGGGCAGCTGCCGGAAAGACTGAATCGACGTGCGCGCCGCGACCTGCGATGCGATTTCGATGAAGGCCAGCGCTCCGGCCGACTCGGGACGAGAGATCACGACCGGCGTGCCTTTGTCCGCATCTTCGCGAATCGACTCCTCGAGAGGGATGGCGCCGAGAAAGGGCACGCCCAATCGCTGCGCCGCGGCTTCAGCGCCACCGTGGCTGAAGATCTCGTGCCGATGACCGCAGTTGGAGCAGATGTACCAGCTCATGTTCTCGATGAGCCCGAGCGGAGTGACGTTGAGCTTGCGAAACATCTGCAGCGCTTTGACCGCAATGTCGGTCGCCACGTCCTGCGGCGTGCAAACGATAGCCACCCCGGTCAGCGGAACTGCCTGCGCGAGCGTGAGCGACGCGTCGCCGGTGCCGGGCGGGAGGTCGATGACCAGGTAGTCGAGGCGGCCCCAATCGACCTGGATCATCATCGCCTCGATCGCCTTGCCGACCATCGGCCCGCGGTAAATCGTGGGTTGTTCGCCCGGGTAGATGTGGCCGAAGGACATCAACTTCAATCCATGAGCTTCGATCGGCTTCAAGCGGCCGTTGACCTGCTCCGGCACGCTGTGCGATCCGGTCATGGCGGGGATCGACGGACCGTAGATGTCCGCGTCGAGCAGCCCGACCTCGGCGCCGGCCTTGCGCAGCGCGGCGGCGATGTTGACGGCGACCGTGGACTTGCCGACGCCGCCCTTGCCTGACGCGATCGCGATCGTCTGCTTGACGCCGGGGAGGATCTCGGAAGGCTTGGGCCGCATGAATGCGGGACGGACGTTGGCGGTCATGCGGACCTCGACCTCGGACACGCCGGGGATGTCACCGACGAGATCCTGGGCCTGGGTCTTGAAGCGGTCACGGACAGGACACGCCGGGGTCGTCAGCTCGAAGGTGAAGCTGACCTTGCCCTGCGGGCTGACGTCCAGCTCCTTGATCATGCCCAGGCTGACGACGTCGCGACCCAGGTCGGGGTCCTGGATGGTGGCGAGCACGTCGAGGACCTGCTGCGGAGTGGGGCCCATTGCCTGGGATACTACCGGCCTTTGGGATCGGAGCATGTAGCGTCAACGCATGGCGCTTCGCGGCCCAGGTCCACTACGCAAACTTCAGGCGGCCTGCCGAGACTGCCACACATGCGTCGACGCCGGCATCATCCCCGAGGCCAATCCCACGTTCTCAGGAGTGTGGGGAGCGGCGTTCTTCCTGGTCGGGCAGGCGCCCGGACCGGCCGAGCGGGAATCGCGCCGGCCCTTCTCCGGTCGGGCGGGCAAGGAGCTCGACCGCTGGATGCTGCGCGCCGGGTTCACAAGCGCCGAGGAGTTCCGACGCCTCACCTACATCGCGGCGTTGATGCGCTGCTTCCCAGGTCGCAACCGCGCCGGCACCGGCGACCTCCGGCCCCCGCTCGCGGCCGTGGCCAACTGCGCGCACTGGCTCGAAGCCGAGCTCGAGCTGCTCAAGCCACGCGTTCTCATCCTCGTCGGGCAGATGGCGATCGCGCGCTTTCTCGGCCCCGGCACGCTGGAGTCGAGAGTCGGCCGGACGTTTGGCACGAGGCCACTCATGGTCCCGCTGCCACATCCATCAGGCCAGAGCCGTTGGCTCAACGACCATGCGAACCGCGCTCGTCTCGAAAAAGCGCTGACGATCCTCGCGAAGCTGCGCGCGGAGGCGCTAGTCTGACGGCGTCTACGTCCGCAGTACATCGGGAGGGAGTGAGGGTGGCGAAGTATCTACTCGTCTTCTACGGCGGTGGCATGCCCGAGACGCCGGCCGCGCAGGCCAGGGTCTTGAAGCAATGGGGCAACTGGTACACGAAGCTCGGCCCTGCGGTGGTCGACATGGGCAACCCGTTTTCAGGCGCCGTGAACAAGGTCAAGGCCGACGGCACAGTGGCCAAGGGACCGATCGGCCAGCGGGCCAGCGGCTACACGATCGTCGAAGCGGACAAGCTGGACAAGGCGACCAAGATGGCGAAGGGCTGCCCGATCCTCAAGAGTGGCGGGCAGATCGCGGTCTACGAAACCTTCAGCATGCAGCCGGGGTAGGTTGCCGTCGTTCTTCGCCAGCCGTGAGGGCGGGCGGGCCGTAATCGCCGGCGGCGACGCCCGCCACCTGGCCCGCTCGCTGCGGGCGCGTGTGGGGGAGGAGATCGAGGTCATCGATCCAGATGGTTTCCTGCTCACCGTCCGTCTGGACCAGGTCTCCCCGGAGCACGTCGAAGGCGTGATCATCGCTCAAGTCGAGCACCGGCCTGAGCCGGTGGCTCGGATCACGGTCGCGATCGCCCAGCTGCCCGCGCCCGCATTGGAGCTCGTGCTCTCGCGCTGCACCGAGGTCGGCGCCTATGGATTTCACGTTTTTCGCGCGGATCGCAGTGTGGCGCGCGGCGACAAGACCGAACGCTGGAACACGATCTGCCGCGAGGCCGCCATGCTCGCGGGCCGCTTGAGGGTCCCCAAGGTCGAGGGGCCGTCGACACTCGATGAGGTTCTGTCGGCGAGCGAACATCCTGTGCTTCTGGTGCGCGGCGCGCCGGTCGATCTCGCCGACCTGCGCGAGCCTCGCGACCTCACGCTCCTCGTCGGTCCGGAGGGCGGTTGGTCCGACCGCGAGCTCGCGCTCGTCGCCACCACGGCGGGCCTCGGGCCGCGCAACCTGCGGGCTGACACAGCCGCGGTGGTGGGGCTGGCGGTGGCCCTGGCGGGGCGCCCCCGGCTCTAAACCCGCCCCGTCCCCATTGCCGCTTCGATTTGAGATAAGATACGGCACGGGATGGTGGAGCGAATGCCGAGGCATGGCGCAGCCACTGGGCTCGCGGCCCTGGAAGATGCTGCCTGTCCTGTCGCGGTCGACCTGGCCGTCTTCACTCTCGCCGGCCGCGAGCTCAGCGTCCTCCTCAGCCAGCGGCGCGACGCGCCGTACCCCGGCTTCTGGGCGCTCCCGGGAGACCTCCACAGCCCTGGCACCTCGCTCGACGTCCAGGCTCGCTCGCTCCACGAGGGCATCACCGGGCTCGAGGGCGGCTGGATCGAGCAGCTCAAGACGTTCCACCGGCCCCAGCAAACCGATGATCGCGGTCAAGTCGTGGTGCCCGGGCGGGACCCGCGCGGCGACGTCATTGCGGTGGCGTACATCGCGATCGTGCCTACCGCCCAGGCGGAGCGCTGCGGCGGCCTAAAGGACGGCATCAACCAGGAGTGGCACCCGGTCCGGCGGCTCCCGGTGCAGATGGCGTTCGATCATCGCGAGATCGTCGATTACGCCGTGCGCCGCCTCCGGAGCAAGGTCGGCTACTCGTCACTCGGTTTCCAGCTCCTACCGAAGGAGTTCACGATCTCCGAGCTGCAGCACGTTTACGAGGCGGTGCTTGGGCTCTCAATCAACCGAGGCAACTTCTGGCGCAAGGTCGTCGACCGCGGCGTCATCGAAGCGACGGGGAAGGAGCGCAGCGTTCGAGGCAAGCGGGCGTACCTCTTCAGGTTCACCCAGCAGGCGTTCGGATTGCGAGAGGAGCCCGATGGTTTCATCGAAGTCTGAAGTCACCCCGAGAACGGACGAGCTTGACGAGGTTGTCGCTGCTGCACTGAGAGAGGACCTGGGCGATGGCGACGTCACCACGCGCTTTGTCGTCGGCCCTGACCTCATGGGCGAAGCGAGAATCACCGCCAAGAGCGCCGGTGTTCTCAGCGGTGCCGACGCGGCCGCGCGCGTCTTCGAGATGCTGCGTCCGCCCTGCGAATACGTCGCGGTCGCGCCAGATGGCGCGCGACTTGAACCGGGCGATGAGGCGGCCAGGATTGTGGGCGCGCTCGGTTCCATCCTCACGGCCGAGCGCACCGCCCTCAATTTCCTGCAGCGTCTGTCCGGCATCGCGACGCTCACGCGTCGTTATGCCGATGCCCTGGCCCCTTACGACAACGTGACGCTGCTCGACACGCGCAAGACGACGCCAGGCCTTCGCTTCCTCGAGCGCGCGGCTGTGCGCGCGGGCGGCGGCCACAACCATCGCGCCGGGCTCTGGGACGCGATCCTCATCAAGGACAACCACGTCACGGCCGCAGGCGGCGTGAGCACTGCGGTCGAGCGCGCCCGCAGTGCCGGCATGCCCGTCGAGGTGGAGGTGGACACCATCGCGCAGCTGCTCGAGGCACTCGACGCGGGAGCGGAAATCGTGCTGCTCGACAACATGTCGCCCGACGAGATGCGTCGCGCGGTTGAAATCACTGCCGGCCGCGCGAAGTTGGAGGCGTCGGGGGGCATGACGCTGGACGGAGCGGTGGCAGCTGCCCAGGCGGGCGTCGACCGCATCTCTGTGGGCGCGCTCACACATTCGGCGCCGGCCCTGGATTTGAGCCTTGAGGTCATAAAGACGTGGCGGTAGAAGTTCTGAACCTCGAAGCTGACGCCGCCGAGTACTCGCGTCGCAGCATGCCCCGTGACATTCCATCGATGAGCAGCGAGATCCGCGAGCTGGCGCGCGCACGCAACGCGGTCATCCTCGCGCACAACTACCAGGTCCCGGAGGTCCAGGACGTGGCCGACTATGTCGGCGATTCGCTGGGACTGTCGCGACAGGCGGCCGCCACCGGCGCCGACGTAATCGTGTTTTGCGGCGTTCATTTCATGGCCGAGACCGCAGTCATCCTCAGTCCCGGCAAAAGGGTGCTCATCCCCGACCTCGAAGCCGGCTGCTCGCTGGCCGCGACCATCAACGCCGAGCAGCTGGCGGCCTGGAAGGCCGAGTATCCCGGCGCCGTTGTCGTCTCGTACGTCAACACGACCGCCGAGGTGAAGGCGCTCAGCGATTACTGCTGCACGTCTGGCAACGCAGAGCGCGTGATTCGCGCCATTCCCGCCGACAAAGAGATCCTCTTTCTGCCCGACATGTTCCTCGGGACATACCTGGAGAAGGTGACCGGGCGCCAGATGCACGTCTGGCCGGGCGAGTGCCACGTGCACGCCGGCATCCGGCCTGAGGACATCGACCGCGCACGTGCGCAGCACGGGGACGCCGACCTGCTCGTCCATCCCGAATGCGGCTGCGCGAGTCAGTGCATGTACTTCAAGGCGAGCGGGGATATCGACGCGGAGCGCACGCACATCCTGTCGACCGAGGGGATGGTGCAGCACGCACAAAAGTTTCCGCAGCGCAGCTTCGTGGTCGCGACCGAGCTGGGCATCATGCACCGGCTGGCGAAGGAAGCGCCTCAAGGTCGCTTCTACGCAGCGAGCGAGCGCGCGATCTGCCGGTACATGAAGAAGATCACGCTCGAGAAGCTGCTCACGTCGCTGCGCGAGGACGTGTTCGAGGTCAAGGTGCCGCAGGACGTCGCGGACAAGGCCCGGGGCGCGATTCTCAGGATGGTTGAACTGTGATCGGGTCTCCCCACCCGGTGCTTCGCACCGGCCTCCCCACGAAGTGGGGAGGCGAGACTCGGACCGACATCCTCGTCATCGGCGACGGGCTGGCAGGCTCGGCGGCCGCGCTCGAGGCGGCCCGGTTGGGCGCATCGGTCGCCCTGGTTTCGGCGGGTCACGGATCGTCGGACCGCGCGCAGGGCGGGATCGCTGCCGCGACGCTGCCCGAAGACTCGCCTCGGCTGCACGCGCTCGACACGCTGGCGGCAGGCGCCGGTCTCTGCGATCCGGATGCGGTCTCGATGCTCACGAGCGCAGGCCCGGACACGGTGCGATGGCTGGAGTCGCTCGGCGTCCGGTTCGACGGTGGCGCAGCCCGCGAGGCGGCGCACTCCGTGGCTCGCGTCCTCCACCTCGGCGGCGATCAGAGCGGCAGCACGCTGATGGGTTTCATGCGTTCAGCGATCGAGCACGAGCCGCTCATCCACCGAACGCGCGGCCGCTTGCAGTCGTTGGTGGGTGACGGCGCCTGCGGCGGTGCGGTGTTTTCGGGGGGACTCACAGTGCTCGCGGGTGCGACGGTGCTCGCCACCGGCGGCTATGCGGGCTTATTCGAGCGCACGACCAACAGCCGGCTGAGCAGCGGCAAGGGCATCCTCGCGGCTGCCCGAGCGGGCGCCCGGGTCGCGGACATGGAGTTCGTGCAGTTCCATCCGACGGTTTTCGATGGGCCTCATCCGTTCCTGATCACCGAGGCCTTGCGGGGCGCGGGCGCATACATCGTCGATGCTGCCGGCGAGCGGTTCATCGACGAGCTTCTGCCGCGGGATCAGGTCGCCACCGCGCTGGCGATGCACCTGGGTCAGGCGTATATCTCGGCCATGCACCTCGACCCCGAGCTGTTGCGGCGGAACTTTCCAAACTTCATGCGGAACTGCAGGACGGTCGGCATCGATCCGCTGCGTGAGGCTGTACCAATCACGCCCGCGGCCCATTACACGATGGGCGGCGTTGCGACGGACCTCGACGGCCGCTCGTCGATAGAGGGACTCTTCGCGGCGGGAGAATGCGCGCGCACCGGTGTTCACGGAGCGAACCGGCTGGCCAGCAACTCACTCCTGGAGGCGGCGACATTCGGGCGCCGAGCGGCCGTCGCCGCCGCGGGCTCCGACACCACGGTTGTCGAACCGCGGGTTCGCACTCGCCTGTGGCGCCGCGGCGACCTCACCATCGCCGCCGTGAGACGTCTGCTGGATTCCGCCGCCGGGGTGCTCCGAACCGGGGCCGGCCTCGAGCGTGCCCTAGACCGGCTGCGGGAGGGCGCGATCTCGGAGGGAGCAGCTGACGCTGCCGAACTGGCCACGATGATCTGCTCAGCCGCGCTCGCGAGGCCCCGTAGCCTTGGAGCCCACCAAAGACTGGACCAGCCGGCGCCGATCGCCGTCTAGTGCTTAAGGCCTCGGTAGGTCTTCACCTCGCCGGCGATCGCGATCACCGACGCCACCACGAAGGCGATCCCGCCCAGCACCATGAGGCCGGCGCCTATCAAAGCCGACCAGCCGGCGACGCCCAGACCGACGGCGAACACGCCGATGGCGATGACGAGCGCGGCGTAGGTCATGAAGCCGCGGCGGGAGGCGGCGAAGCCCGGCGCCAGCTCACCCAGCGGCTGCGAGGTGACGCGGCGCATGACCACGTCCGCGGCGCCGCCCACGTTCATAAGAAGGACGAGACCCGCCACGCACAGGATCACACCAATCGCCACCACCACCGCTTGCGGCGAATGTTCCCACGTCGGGTCCCCGACCCCACACCACTAGCATTTGAGGGTGCCCACCGTCACGCAGGCGCGCGTGCGCAACTTTTGCATCATCGCCCACATCGATCACGGGAAATCGACGCTGGCCGACCGGCTGCTCGAGTTCACGGGCTCGATCAGCCAGCGCGATATGCAGGACCAGGTCCTCGACACCATGGATCTGGAGCGTGAGCGCGGGATCACGATCAAGCTGCAGGCCGTCCGCATGACCTACCCGGCGCGGGACGGCCAGAGCTATGAGCTCAACCTGATCGACACCCCAGGCCATGTCGACTTCGCCTACGAGGTGTCGCGCTCGCTCGCGGCGTGCGAGGGCGCGATCCTCGTCGTCGACGCTGCGCAGGGCATCGAGGCGCAGACGCTCGCCAACCTGTACCAGGCGGTGGAGGCGGGGCTGACCATCGTTCCGGTGGTCAACAAGATCGACCTCGACGCCGCGCAGCCAGAGCTCGTCGCCGAGGAGATCGCGGACGTCACAGGGATCCCTCGCGAGGATGTGATCTTCGCTTCGGCCAAGCAGGGGATCGGAACGCAGGACATCCTCGAGGCCGTGATTGCGAAGGTGCCGCCGCCCCGTGGCGACCCCTCGGCGCCGCTGCGAGCGCTGATCTTCGACTCGCACTACGATCCCTACCGCGGCGTCATCACTTACGTCCGCGTCGTGGATGGCGAGATCAAGCCACGCACCAAGATCCGGATGATGAACACCGGGAAGGTCCACGAGGTGGACGAGGTGGGATGGTTCGCACCGCGGCCGCGTCCCGCCGAGAAGCTGACCGCCGGTGAGGTCGGCTACGTCATCGCGGCGGTTAAGAACGTGATCGACGCTCGCGTCGGTGACACGATCACTACCTCCGAGGGCGGAGCCTCGGGCCCGCTGCCCGGCTACCGCCAGGTGAAGCCGATGGTTTTCGCAGGGCTCTTTCCCACCGACTCCGACCAGTTCGCCGATCTGAAGGAAGCGCTCGAGAAGCTGCAGCTCAACGACGGAGCCCTGTCATTCGAACCAGAGAATTCGGCGGCGCTCGGGTTTGGTTTTCGCTGTGGGTTTCTGGGCCTGCTGCACCTCGAGATCGTGCAGGAGCGGCTGGAGCGGGAGTTCGAGCTCGAGCTGATCACGACAGCGCCGACCGTCGAGTACAAGGTCACTTTGAAGCGAGGCGGCACCATCGACGTCGACAACCCTGCGCTCCTACCAGACCCCACCGCGATCGAGTCAATCGCCGAGCCTTTCGTGAAGCTCTCGATCATCGTGCCCTCGACCTATGTCGGGCCGATGATGGAGCTCTGCCAGGACCGCCGCGGCATGTTCAAGAAGCTGGAGCACCGGCCCGGCGACCGTGTCGTGCTCGAGTATGAAATTCCGTTGGGCGAGATCATCCACGACTTCTACGACCAGTTGAAATCTCGCTCCAAGGGCTACGCCTCGATGGACTACGAGATGATCGGATTCCGGGAAGGCGACCTGGTCAAGCTCGATGTGCTTGTCGCCGGGGAGCCTGTGGACGCCCTTTCCTTGATCACCCACCGCAGCAAGGCGCAGGCTCAGGGACGGAAGCTGGTCGAGAAGCTGAAGTCGATCATCCCTCGTCAGCTCTATGAGGTTCCAATCCAGGCGGCCATCGGCGGTAAGGTAGTCGCTCGCGAGACCATCTCGGCAATGCGAAAGGACGTCCTGGCCAAGTGTTATGGGGGCGACGTGACGCGCAAGCGCAAGCTCCTCGAAAAGCAAAAGGAAGGCAAGCGAAGGATGAAGCGGGTGGGATCGATCGAGATTCCGCAGGAAGCGTTCATGGCGGTGCTGAAGCTTGACTAGATCCACGCGCTTGGTCGCGCTGGTCGCGATAGCGGCTCTGGCGCTGATATCTTGCGCCAGGCAGGGATCGACTGCCGCGAACCTCAAGCCGGCAGACATCTATTCGGCGGGACCGAGCCTTGCCGACGTGAGAGCGGTTCTCGGCGACAGCAACTGGTGGCAGGGCCCGCCCTCGTTCGAGGTGCGACCCTTGGACGCCGCCAGCATCCAGACAACAGAGCAATTCTCGGTGGCACAGCGCTTCATCCTCCTCGGCACCGCCGAAGAGTTCTTAGTCCGCTACACGGTTTATGACAAGGTGTCGTCGGCGACGACTTTCATCACCGATCTGAAGAAGGCGTACGGCGCCGGGACGTCCCTCTACAAGGCGGGCGACGACGTCCTCTATCTGGCCGGTTCTGCCGTCGGTGGCGCGCCCTACGTGGCCAGGACTGTTGTCCGGCTCGGCCAGGTCATCGTGTATATCGCCTGGGCACGCAAGGACGGGTTGCCGACGATTCAGCAGATGCAGAAAAATGCCGTCAAGGTAATTAAAGGGCTCAAGACGGTGCTAGATGGTAAGGCACATGCCTCACCGCCAAAAGCCGATCCGAAATTGCTGCCCAACCCGGGCCTCGACATCACCTACCTCGGGTCTGCGCAGCTCCCGGTCGAGGCGTGGGTGGTCATGACCCACGCCGCCATCCCGGGGCCTGTCGTGCAACTCCTCCACGAAATGGGGATCACGGATTTCGCGTATGGCGATCACGCACTGAACAACGACACTCATATGGAAGTGCGCTCCGCGTTGTTTACGTTCCCGTCACCTGCGGCCGCCACCCAATGGGCCGCCACGTTCGGCCCGGGAAAACCTGACCTGAGCGGGATCGACTGGACCTACATCCCCACTGCAGGAAGCATGGAAGGATCAGGCGAGTACCACTATTACTTCGCGGCGGGCACGTATGGGGCCATGCTGGTGTGCGCGTCAACCATCGGCGGCGAGGCTGCTTCCCGGGCATGCGAAGCACCAATGGAACGAGTGGCGATCTCCTGGAAGTTCGTCCTGGGCGGATAGTCTCCTAGTTTCTTGCGACCCGAGTTGTTCCGCTCGGGCGAGTCGCCTGGAACCACTCCCACTGCTTGGCCAGGCCTTCGCGCAGTGAGACTCGCGGCTCCCATCCCAGCCGCTCGCGAGCGAGGTTGATCGAAGCCCCGGTATGACGAGGGTCACCAGGCGCCGCGGGGAGGCTCTTGCGCCGGACCTCGAGGTGGCTGATTTCCTCCAGGGTGGCGAGGACCTTGTTCACCGTGACGCGGCTGCCGCCGCCGAGGTTGAAGACCATGCCAACGACATCCGCCGTCGCGGCCTTGATCGTGCCTTCCACGGCGTCTGAGAAATACGTGAACTCGCGCGTCTGGTCGCCGTCGCCGAAGACTTCGATCGGCTCACCGTCCGCCAGCGCCTGCATGAAGCGAGAAAACGCCATGTCGGGGCGCTGGCGCGGACCGTAGACGGTGAAGTAGCGAACCGAAACCGCGGGGATGCCGAAGTTCCGCGTGTAAAGATGCGCCAGGTGCTCGGCGGCCAGCTTCGTGACGCCGTATGGGGACACGGGGCGTGGGAGCGCGGACTCGCGCGTGGGAAAGGCTTCGGCGTCGCCGTACACAGAGGAGCTGCCCGCGAAGACCAGCCTTTTGAGGCGACTTCCTTTCAGCTGTTCGAGGAGCCGCTGCGTGGCGATGATGTTGTCGCGCGCGTAGCGGTCGAACTGGTGGCCCCAGCTGGGCCGCACACCCGGCTGGCCGGCCAGGTGATAGACGACGTCGGCGCCTTCGAGCGTGGCCGTGAGGTCCGCATCAACGAGGTCCAGCTCTTCGAACGAGAAGTTGCGGTGGCTCCGGGCCGCCTCCAGATTCTGCTCTTTGCGCGCGCGGCGATAGTAGTCGGTGAAGCAGTCGATGCCCACCACCTCGTGGCCGTCGGCAAGCAGTCTCTCGCTGAGATGAGAGCCGATGAAACCCGCGGCCCCGGTCACGATCGCCTTCATGCTCGACCAAGCCTAAAGCCCCACGAACTCGGGGGCTTCGCCGTGAGTTCGCGGGGGCCCTGTAATGCGGTTTGACGACTGCAATTTGCAAGCGCTCCTATCCTCTTAATGGTGTCGAGGATGACGTCGAGGTTCGAGGCGTGGCTCGGCGATTCGGGCATCGGGGTGTCTGTGAAGCACTTCCCGGCCGGTACCCGCACGGCCGTCGACGCCGCCCTCGCGGTCGGTTGTGACGTGGGCCAGATCGTGAAGTCGCTGGTGTTCGTGGCCGCAGGGCGCCCCGTGGTCGCCCTCGTCAGCGGCGCCAATCGCCTGGACGAAAGCAGGCTGGGAGCGGCCGCGGGCACGCCAGTAACGAAAGCTGATGCCGAGTTGGCGAGGTCGGCCACCGGCTACTCGATTGGCGGCGTGCCGCCTTTCGGGCACGCCACCGATGTGCCGGTGTACATGGACCGCGACCTGCTCGGACATCAGGTGGTGTGGGCGGCGGCGGGGAGGCCTGATTCGGTGTTCGAGATCGATCCCGATCGCCTGCGCGAGCTCAGCCAGGCGACGGTGGCCGACTTGAAGGTCGTTGCCCGGTGATGGGCAGTTGAACCCCCCCACCCGGGCTCCGCTAGCGGAGCCCGACCTCCCCACGAGTGGGGAGGCGACCAATTGAGCGGCATTTTGATCTTTTGCAGGGACTGCGGGAAGCAGGTGCCCAGCTCGCAGACAAAGGATGGACTGTGCGTCGACTGCCGCGTGCGCCGCTCAGTCGCCGACCTTCGCGACGAGCATGCGCGGCTCTGGCGCAAGCGCGAGCGCTACCGAAGCCAGAACGCGAACACAGAACAGATCGGACGCCAGCTCGCCAGGGTCGAGGACCGGATGGGGCTGCGCATCAAGGAGCTGGTATCGAACGAGCGGCAGGCGACCGACCTCCTGCGCAAAGAGCTGGAAGCCGCCCGCGGACAGCGGTACACCATCAAGGGCGTTTGAACATCACCAGCCAATTCACGCCCCTCTCCCCGACCCTCCCCCCATTGGGGGGAGGGGGGCAGCCGGTAGCAAACCTCTACATCCATCTTCCTTTTTGCAAGCACAAGTGCGGCTACTGCGACTTCAACGCCTACGCCGGCATGGACCGGCTCATGCCCGACTACGTCGACGCCCTCGAGCGAGAGCTGGCCGCCGCGCATGAGGAGCGCGACTTCTCGCGGCTTTCGACCGTGTACCTGGGTGGTGGCACGCCGAGCCTTCTGCCCGCAGAGCTGATCGCGCGATTGCTGCGCTTCATCCGCGCCAACTTCGACATCGCGCCGGATGCGGAGATCACGCTCGAAGCCAACCCCGCGAGCACAGACGAATCACGGCTCGCGGCATGGCTCGAGGGCGGAGTCAACCGGTTGAGCCTGGGCGTCCAGGGCTTCGAGCCGCGCGCGCTCGCGGTGCTCGAGCGCAAGACCGACGCCGCACAAGCGACGCGCGCGTTCACGCTGGCCCGCTCGATGGGCGTCGCGAATCTGAGCGTCGACCTCATCTACGCGGTGCCCTACCAGAGCCGGGAGTCATGGGTCGAGACGCTCCGGCGTGCGCTCGCGCTCGGTCCGGATCATGTGTCCACCTACTGCCTCACCTTCGAAGAGGGGACGTTGCTCTGGCGCCGTCGCGCGGAGGGCAAGCTGCCCGAGCTCGATCCCGACCTGCAGTGGGACCAGCTCGACTCCGCCGTCGCGGAGCTGGAAGCCGGTGGGTTCCGCCGCTACGAGGTCTCCAACTGGGCCCGGCCCGGGTTCGAATCGCAACACAACCTTGCCTACTGGCGATGCCGGCCGGTGTACGGCGGCGGCGCCGGCGCCCACTCGTACGCGACCGACGGAACGCGCGCATGGAGGTGGTGGAACATCGCGCGCCCCCGCGAGTACATCGCCGCCTGCCCCGCGCCCAGAGCGGACGGAGAGGAGCTGCCCGAGCGCAAGGCGGGCGCCGAGGCCCTGATGCTGGGGCTCCGAACCGCCGAGGGTGTGGCGCCGCCTCATGGCTTCGAGGATGAGCTCGACAGCCTGGCCCTGGCCGGTCTGATCGAGAGGGTCGACGGCCGTGTGGCTCCCACCCGGCGTGGCATGGATCTGCACAACCAGATCGCGCTCGCGGTACTGTAGTCAGCACTCTCGCGGTGAGAGTGCCAAACGCCATGGAAAACAGAAAGCAAGCCATCCTGCGCGCGGTGGTGCAGGAGTTCACGAACAGCGCGGTGCCGGTGGGCTCCCAATCGCTGCAGAGCCGGTACTTCGTCAACCTGTCGTCGGCCACGATCCGCACCGAGCTCGCCGAGCTCGCCGACCTCGGCTACCTCGCCCAGCCCCACACCTCGTCGGGCCGCATCCCCACAGACTCCGGCTATCGGTACTTCGTGGACTTCCTCATGGATCTTGAGGAGGTGCCCGAGCGGGTGCGCGTTTACATCAACGAAGAGCTGCGGCATGGGACGGCAGACGTCCAGGGCCTGGTCGAGAGGGTGGCGATGACGACCGCATCCGTGACGCAGAACGCGTCCGTTGCCAGTGCGCCGCACGGCTCCCAGGGTCGGATCAAGCACGTCGACCTGGTTTCGCTCGAGCCGAAAGAGGTGTTGTTGATTCTTCTGCTCGAAGGCAATCTGCTGCGACAGCAGGTGGTGCAGGTGACCGACGCGGCGACCCAGCCTGCGCTGACCCTGCTCGCGTCGAAGTTCAACGAGTCCCTCGTCGGAAAGGCCGGCGAAGAGGTGCGCCGGCACTACGACAGCGCGCCGCTTGGACTGGGGAAGGAGCTTCTCGACCGCATTGTCGCCGCGCTCGCGCAGTACGAGCAAGGCGCAGAGAACCTGGTCGTCCACGATGGCGTGCGCAATCTGCTGCGCCAGCCCGAGTTCGCGGAATCGTCGCGGCTGCAGCAGGTCCTCGAGGTTCTCGAGGAGACCCGCTACCTGACGGTGCTGCTGCGAGAGCTCATCGGGAACTCGGACATGCAGATCGTGATCGGCTCCGAGAATGCATCCAGCCAGCTGCAAGGATGCGCTGTCGTGCTCACGACCTACGGCCCATCGAACCAGCTCAAGGGAGTGCTCGGGGTGATCGGGCCGACGAGGATGGCCTATAGCCAGACCGTGGCGCGATTGCGAGCCGTGGCGCTGAGCGCAAGCGAGCGCATGGCGGAGCTCGGGGTTTGATCTCGGTCCCCTTCGCGGTATCACTCCATAGGCGATGACCACTCGTAAGTACCCGCAGGAACCCCATGAGGGTGAGCGGCGGCCCGAAACCGCGGACGCCGCCGCGACCAGGCAGGTGGCGGCGCTCGAAGGCAAGATCGCTGAGCTCGAGTCGAGCGCGGCGGAGGCCAAGGATCGGTATCTGCGCCTCGCGGCCGACTTCGAGAACTTCAAGAAGCGCGCGCGCCAGGACCAGGTCGACACCATCCAGCATGCATCCGCCGAGCTGATCAACCGGCTGCTGCCAGGTCTGGACGATCTCCACAAGGCGCTCGAACACCGACCCAAGGGCATCGACCCTTCGTGGCTCAAGGGTGTCGAGCTGAGCGTGCGCAAGCTGGAGGACGCCTTCGGCGCTCATGGCCTCGAGGCGATCAAGGCGGTGGGCGCTCGTTTCGACCCCAAGCTGCACGAGGCGGTCGGACATGAAGAGTCCCTCGAGCATCCCGAGGACACCGTGGTGGCGGAGCTGCGGCGCGGCTACCGCATCCGCGATCGCGTGGTCCGGCCCGCCCTGGTCAAGCTGGCCCGCCGGCCGGCGCTGCCTGACGATGCGGACTCCGACCCGGACAGCACCGCTCCCCAGGCCTGACGAAAGACAATTAGGTCGTGGCTGTCAAGCGCGACTACTACGAGGTCCTCGGCGTGGGCCGGCAGGCCTCTCCCGACGACCTGAAGCGCGCATTTCGCAAGATCGCGATGGACTCTCACCCCGACCGCAACCCTGACGACCCTGTCGCCGCGGTCCGTTTCAAAGAGGCGAGCGAGGCCTATGCGGTGCTGTCTGACGCGGGCCGGCGTCGCAGCTACGACATGTTCGGCCACGCTGGGGTCGACAGCGGGCCGGCGGTCGACTTCTCGGACATGCCCTTTGCCGACATCTTCGACACGTTCTTCGGCGGCGGCGGTCGCTCGCGCAGGCAGCGGTCGGATCGAGGCGACGACCTCCGCTACGACATGACGATCACGTTCGAAGAGGCGTTCACGGGGGTCGAAAAGCAGATCGACGTCCCGCGCCTGGCGACCTGCGATCGCTGCGCCGGCAGCGGCGCCGAGCCGGGCACCGGCACGGACACCTGCCCAGGGTGCGGCGGCTCAGGACAGATCCGGCGCACGCAGCAATCGATCTTTGGCTCCATCGTCACGCAGACCACCTGCCCCACCTGCCGCGGGGCGGGCCGGCTCCTGAAGAACCCGTGTGTGCAGTGCCATGGTCTGGGCCGCACGTCCGTCACCCGACGGCTCGCCGTACGGATACCGGCGGGCGTGGACACCGGTTCGCAGATCCGCATCAGCGGTGAGGGTGAGGCCGGCATGCGTGGCGGCCCCCCAGGCGACCTGTACGTGGTGCTGCGGGTCAAGGCTCACGCGCACCTGGCCCGGCGCGACCAGAACGTCATTTACGAGCTCCGGGTCAACATCGTGCAGGCGGCGCTGGGCGACCGGATCGAGATTCCTACCCTCGACGGCCCGGTGGAGATCGCGATCCCGACGGGCACGCAGCACGGGCAGTCTTTCCGGCTCGCCGGCAAGGGCATGCCGGATGTGCGCGGCGGCCGGCGAGGCGACCAGTACGTGCTCGTGCAGGTCGTCGTCCCGAAGGACCTGACCGCGGAGCAGAAGGCGCTACTGCGCAAGGTCGGGGGGCTCACCGGCAAGCCGGAGAAGGTCTCGAAGGGCTTCTTCGAGAAATTGCGCGACGCGATCTCACTAGACGGGTAGGAAATTCGCTGCCCGGCGATAGACTTCGCTTCGCGATTCGTGCGTAGCGAGAGGGAAGGGAGGAGAGTGCGCAGCGCGCTCGTGGGTGCGCTGATCGTGGTCGTGGCTGCCTGCGCCCGCCCAACCTCAACCGCGCATCAGACGCTGCCTACGCCCTCGCCATCGCCAACCCCCACCACGCCGCTTGCGCTCGCGGCGACCGCGCCCTTCCACTCCGGCGAGGTGGGCGTGGCCTATGCCGCTGTGGCGTTGTCGGCGACCGGAGGCGTCCAGCCCTACACTTGGTCGGTGGTCGCGGGCGCGTTGCCGGCCGGACTCACGATTGGGGCGGACGGCACGGTCTCCGGAACCCCGACCAGCGCGGGCACCTTCAACTTCACCATCCAGGCTGCCGACTCAGGCGACAGCAAGGCCACGATCCCCGGCTCGGTCCCCATTGCGGCCGCCCTGTCGGCGAGCCTGATTCCGGCGTGTGCCACCCAGTGCTCTGTCGAACTGGGCTGTGCGAGCGCCTGTGGTGACTTCGGCCAAGTCAGCGGCGGCGTGGCCCCGTATTCCTATGCCCTGACATCCGGCCAGCTCCCTGCCGGCACCTCCCTGTCGGGCCTGACGCTGGCGGGAACGTTCGTGGGATCGAGCGGCTACGTGCGATTCACAGTCCAGGTCACCGACAGCATGGGCGCGACCGCCATGGTCTCACCCACCTTCTGGATGTATGAGCACATCGCCCTGTCCGGGGACAACACAACCTGTTACCGGATCTTCACCAGTTGTTCGCTTCGGCTGCCGATATCCGGCGGGGTTCCGGACGGCAAGCCATACGTGGTGATAGCTTCGGTAGCCCCGGCGGGCCAGGGTTGCTGGCCACCCAGCCCAACACCCCTACCGGCCGGTTATACGCTCACGGTTAGCGGCGGTTACGTCGATCTGTACATTCCGCGCCCGGGCAACGGCTACGGCGGAGTCTGGACGCTGGTTTTGACCGATCACACCGACTGTGCGGCGAACACCTACTGCTCGTCTTCGCCCGCCACCGTCACGATCGGGATCGAGTGCACGTAGACGCCCCGCTCTCAGCCAACTCACAGGTTCCAGGCATAACCTGACGGCTTCCGGGGTAGTTATTTCGGGGTAGTAACTGAAGAGGGCTGTAGCCCCGTACCGTATAAGGGAAGAAAGTGGCAAAGACAATCGACCTAGAACTGACCCGAGCCGAGGTGGAGGTGATCGAGCTGGAGGCACGCCTCCGGGTCGTCCCCATGAACGACACCCAGCTTTCCGACGCCCTCAAGGCCGCCCTGGTGGCCAAGAAGGAGCGCCTGGCGAAGCTGCGCACCCAGCACGCCGCTGCCGGCCGGCCCAACCGGGCGGCCGAAGACCTGGCCAACAAGCCCCTTCCGCTTCACGCCACCCGGCGGCCGCCGCTCAAGCGTTCGGTACCCCAGCGCCCGAAGGCCAAGACGACCAAGTAGCGGTCTGCGCAACTGGTTTCGGTCTCGAACGTTATCGTTCGAGGTGGTGAATGTGGCCTACGTCCTGAGCGCGCTCCGCATGCCGGTAAGTGTCGGCTGAGAGGAATCAGTCTGCGGGCAAGCCCGCGGGCAACCCGTTCAGCCTGATATCTGGGGCCTGGCCCGGAGCTGAGCCGCTGCGGTCCTGGCGGCTGGCCATCGCCAACGGCATCGCCGCCTCGGCCATCATCGTGGCGGTCGCGTTCCGCCTGTGGGAGGCCCACCTACCGTCGAGCGCGGTGCAGCAGGAGCTCGTCCTGATCGGGGCAGGGCTGGTGTTCGCCGTCATCGCCATCACCGTCCGGTCGTCTCGATTGGCCTCCAGCCTTGGCCTCCAGCTGGTGATGATGGTCGTCAGCGCGGTCCTGACGGTGCTGGTGCTGGGAGTCGCCGGGCCGTGGCTCGGCGACGATCTGCCTCCGCTGGCCGCGGCAGCCTTCGCCACCATCCTCCTGTACTTCGAGCTCGGCCTGCACGCGCGGCACTTCGCATACCTGTTTGCCATCGCCCTCGCCGGCGTGGGCGCGCTCTGGATCTACGCGGTGACCTCGCTCATGGTCTCGTTCGGCGCGATCGCCATTTGGACGCTGGTGCTCTTGGGGCTGGGTCTCCTGGCCTTCCTCACCCGGCGCGCGGTCGACCACGACCTGAGCGTGCAGGTCGATCGCCAGGCCTCTCTCCTCCTCTCGATCAGCGACCTCGGCGAGGGCCTCGTCATCACCGAGGACGGCAGGTACGTCGCCAGCAACGACGCATACCTGAAGCTCACCGGCTACACGCAGGACGAGCTCCGCGCGCTGCCTTCGTTGATCGAGCTCGCCCCTGTAGAAGAGCGCGAGGCCCTGGCCGCCAACCTGTCGATCCGGTTTGACACCGACGCGGCGCCGGTCCGCTACCAGGCCGGCCTGATCAGAAAAGACGGCAGCCGGCTGGAGCTCGAGGTTGCCATCCACCGAGTCGTCGCTGAAGGACCGCATCGCCTGCTTGCCCTGGTCAGCGACATCACCGAGAGATACCGCGCCGAGCAGGCCGAGCGCGAGAGCGAGATGCGCTTTCGCACGCTCTTCGAGCAGGCCCAGGCCGGCATGTCCTTCGCGGCGCTCGACGGAAAGATCATGTCGATCAACGAGGCCTACTGCGAGCTGCTCGGCTACACGGCAGACGAGCTGAAAAGCATGTCCGTTTACGACGTCACGTTCCGTGACGATGTCGCGGCCACGAAGGAAGCGCACCGCCAGATGATGGCCGGGGAGGCGACCAACCTCAGGTACGAGAAGCGATTCCTGCGGAAGGACGGCGATCAGGTGTGGGCGGATGTTGCGGTGCGCCTGGTGCGCGACGGCGGCGACAAGCCGCTCTATTTCCAGACCGTGATCATCGACATCCGCGATCGCAAGCGCAGCGAGGTCCTGCAGTCCGCACGATTCGCTGTAACGCAGGCGCTGCTCACCTCGCCTGGATGGGACCGGGCGGCGCCACACGTCCTCCAGGGGCTGTGCGAGACCCTGGACTGGGAGCTCGCCGAATACTGGGAGGTCGACCTGGGGCGCGAGGCGATGCATTTCGTCGCGTCATGGAAGCGGCCCGGCCGCGACACGTCGGCGTACGAGGCCACCGCGAAGGATGTGGCGTTCCACCGCGGTGAAGGCCTGGCTGGGCAGGTCTGGGAGTCGGGCGCTCCCATCGCCATCACCGACGTTGCGGCGGATGGCTCGGTCCGCGCCGCGGCCGCCTTGGCCGTCGGGCTCAAAGGGATAGTCGGCTTCCCGGTTCGAAGCGGACGGCGCGTGGTAGGCATGATCTCGCTCCACACATGGGCGCCACGGCCCCTGGACGATGGGCTGGTGGCCGTCATGAACGACATCGGGTCGCAGATCGGTGAGTTCGTCGAGCGCAAGCGCGCCGAGCTTGCGCTCCAAGACAGCGAGAAAAGGACCCGCTCGGTCCTGGACAACGTTTCGGACGGCCTCGCGACCCTCGACCAGGCGAGCGTCATCGAGTCGGCCAACCCTGCCGTCGTCAAGCTGTTCGGCTACGCCGAGGAAGAGCTGGTTGGGCAGCCGGTCGACATCCTGATCGCCACCACCCACCGCAGCGCCTTCGTCAACTACCTCCAGCGGCGGCTCAAGCTCGACCTGCCGGCCAGCGGCGCCCACGACACGATGGGCAAGCGCAAGAACGGCAGTCTGTTCCCGCTCGAGTTCGTGGTCAGCTCGATGCACGTGGGCTCGCGCCGCCTGTTCATCGCCACCATGCGCGACATCTCCGAGCGCAAAGCACACACAGATGCGCTCGAATACCAGGCGCTCCACGACGCGCTGACCGGCCTTCCGAACCGCAGCTTGTTCGGCGACCGCCTCCGCCAGGCCCTCCTTTCCGCCCGGCGCAACCAGCGGATGTTCGGCGTGCTGCTGCTCGACCTCGACCGGTTCAAGGACATCAACGATGCCCTCGGCCACGACCGCGGCGACAGCCTGCTGCAGGAGGTGACTGCGCGCCTGCGCGGAGTGCTGCGCGCGACCGACACCATCGCCCGCCTGGGCGGTGATGAGTTCGCCGTGCTCACCACGGACGCCAAGCATCCCGACGACGTGGTTTCGACGGCGCGCAAGATCCTCGCCGCGCTCGAAGGGCCCTTCGCGATCGGCGATCAGATGGTGGAAACCGGCGCTTCCATTGGTATCGCTCTCTACCCCGTGCACGGCGATGACCCGGGCACGCTCCTCCGGCGGGCGGACGTCGCGATGTACGTCGCCAAACGTTCAGGCGGTGGCTGCTCGCTATACGCTCCCGAGCAGGAGGCACAGAGCCTGCGCCGTTCAGGCCTGGCAGGCGAGCTGCGCCGTTCCATCCCGCAGGGCGAGATGACGCTGCATTACCAGCCACAGGTCATGCTGTCGACCGGCAAGACGTACTCCGTCGAGGCGCTCGTCCGCTGGAACCACCCTCGCGAGGGCTTGATGCCTCCCGACCGGTTCATCCCGATGACCGAAGAGACCGGCGTCATCCACCCGCTGACCGCATGGGCTCTCGACACCGCGCTCAATCAGCTCTGCAAGTGGCTGGAAGCGGGAATCGACGTCTCGGTGGCGCTGAACGTGTCACCGCGCATCATCGAGGACCATTCGCTGGAGGAGATGGTGGCGCAAGCGCTGGCCGCCTCCAAGGTGGAGCCGCGCCGGCTTACTCTCGAGATCACCGAGGGCGTGGCCATGGCGGCCGCGGCGGCGAAGGCCCTCCATACCCTCAGTGAGATGGGCGTGCGCCTGTCGCTCGACGACTTCGGGACCGGCTACTCGTCCCTGCTGTATCTGATGCGGCTGCCGCTGCACGAGATCAAGATCGACCGCTCGTTCGTCGCCGGGCTGGGCACCGAGCCCGATTCCGGCGCCATCGTTCGCTCGGCGGTCGGGCTCGGCCACAACCTGGGGTTGCGGGTCGTGGCGGAAGGAGTGCAGGAACGGGCGGCGGAAGCAGTTCTGATCGAAGCGGGCTGCGACACCGCACAAGGCTTCCTGTACGGCCGCCCTGTCCCTGAGGCCGACATGACCGCTCTGCTTTTGACCAATCCGGGGTCGAAGGGCGCGGCCATCGCATCACCTGAGCGCGAGGCTTCCCCCGCCACTGAGGGTTCCCCCGCCACCTAGTGAAGGCGCTCGTGCTCGGGGCCGGCGGGCTGCTGGGATCCGAGCTCATGAAGCGGCTCCCGGATGCAATCGGCTTGACGCGGGCCCAAATGTCGGTGACCGACCTGGCGGCGATGAACGGAGCGCTGCCCCACTACGAGGCCAACGTCGTTTTCAACTGCGCTGCGTACAACGCGGTTGATCGAGCCGAGGCCGAGCAGGAAGCCGCTTATCAGGTCAATGCGCAGGGAGCGTTCAACGTTGCGCTTGCCTGCGCACAGAACGCCGTACGTCTCGTCCACTTCTCGACCAACTTCGTGTTCAGCGGCTCGCTCGACCGCCCATACGTCGAGGGAGATGAGGTGGATCCGCTCGGCGTATACGGAAAGGCAAAGCTGGAGGGCGAGAAGCTCACGTTGATGGTCATGCCGCAAGCGCTGATCATCCGATCCGCGGCGCTCTTCGGAGGGGGCGGGGACGGGGGGCGGCTCAGCTTTCCGGAACGCATCCTCGAACGAGCCGCCGCCGGCGAGCGGCTCCGGGTCGTGTACGACCAGACGGTCAATCCGACCTACGCGGCGGACCTTGCGGCGGCCGCCATCGCCCTGGCGTTGACGGACATGGATGGCGTGGTCCACGTCACAGCGGGCGGCTGCTCCAGCTGGGAAGAGCTGGCGCGCGCCACCCTCAGGGAATTCGGGGTGTCTGGCGAGGTCGAGCCCGTTTCCAGCGCCGAGCTGGGGGCGCCGGCGCGACGACCGCCCAACGGGTGCCTCGGATCGAGCCGGACGAAGGCCCTCCGGCCCTGGCGCGACGCGCTCAAGGAGTGGGCCAAAAAGCAGCGCATGGGCAGGAGGTGAGAGGGGTAAAAAAGGCTCGGGCCGGGCGATTTCTCGACACCGGCACCGAGCTTGGCTGCGGGGGGTGAGGTTCGATGTTATTGAGGTTGAGTCCCGGCCTCCATCCTTCCTGAAGGTCCTCCTGACCGGAACGCCTCGGCACAAGAGTTTGGCAGAGAACCCATCGTGAATCAATCCGTTACTGCAAGATTTCGACGACAAACCGACGGCGTCCCTCTGGATTTACCAAGGGGAACGAATTTTGCCCCAACCGACCGCTCAATGCTTATGATGCGTTGCTTCTGCACACGACTTGCACACTTTGCTCAGTTCGAACGATTTGGCACATCGCCTTGGTATCAGCCGAGCGACTGTTCTCCGCGCTGTCGCGAGGGGGCTGCTCAAACCCGCGCAGATCACACCGGGCGGCCATCGCCGCTTCCTGCCTCAGGAGGTCGAAGGACTCGAGTCCCGCCTGGCGACCGGCGACCTCATCGGCTCGAGTGAGGCGGCGCGTCTCCTCGGTGTCAGCCAGCAGACGCTGAACCGAGCCGTTCGCAAGGGCAGCGTGCGTCCCGCGGTGGTCACCCCGGGCGGTCACCGGCGTTTTGCGAGCTCCGACATTGCCGAGTCGCGGCGCGAAGCTGCCACCGGGGGAGTGACGCGCTGATGGCCATGGAGACGACGCCCGCACAAGAGAGCACGAGGAGCGACCGGGGTCAGCTCGTCTGGTCAGCCCTCCTCAACACGATCGTGCTGTTCGCGATCGTGGTGTCGATCATCCCCATCGCGCTCCTCGTGCGGGGGTTCTTCGAACTGGTCGCACGATCGCAGGCCGTCTCGGGGACTGACGTCGTGGCGTACGCGTTCGCCTTCACCGGTCTCTTCCTCGGCGCCATCTTCTTCACCTACGCGATCAAGTACTACCTGGGCACCGTGATCGTGCTGCTGACGACGCTTGCGTCCGGCGGTCGCAACGGCAATGGCAACGGCAATGGCAATGGGCATTCGAGCCAAAATGGCGACCGGCACGCGGCCGGCCTTAGCCGCATACGCAATGGGAACGGCAACGGCTATCACATCGACCTCGGTTACCACCCGTTCGTGTCGATCCACGTGGCGGCCTACAACGAAAAGCGCGTCATCGAGCGCCTGCTCACGTGCCTCGAACAGCTCGACTATCCCGAGTACGAGGTCGTGGTCGTGGATGACTCCACGGATGAATCCGTGCAGATCCTGGAGCGCTGGCAGGGCCGGCCCCGTTTCAAGATCGGGCACCGCACGAGCCGCCTCGGATTCAAAGGTGGGGCGCTGCGCGAGGCCCTGAAGGTCATGGATCCGCGCACCGAATACGTCGTGATCTTCGACGCTGACTCGATGCCGTTCCCGGACTCGATCGAACGGTTCCTTCCTTACTTCTATCAGACCAACGGGGACAAAGAAGTCAAGCGACGCGAGGATGTGGCCGCGGTCCAGAGCTATCAGTGGCACGTCCTCAACAAGTCCGAGAGCTGGCTGACCGAGGCAGTGCGCGCCGAGTACGCCGGCAGCTACATGGTCGAGAGGCCGTTCCAGGACGCGGTGGGCTCGCTCAAGATGATCGCGGGCACCGCGTACATGATCCGCGCGGACATCCTGCGCGAGGTCGGCTGGGGCACGAGCCTGACCGAGGACTGGGAGCTCACTCTCAAGCTCTACGCGCGGGGCTACAAGGTCGCGTACACGCCGTGGGCCGAAACCCCGGCCGAGTGTGTCAGCACATTTGCGCGGCTCGCTCGCCAGCGCATGCGCTGGGCGGAAGGGCACACGTTCAACGTCCGCAAGTGGTTTCTGCCGATCATGCTGTCTCCTCTCGTCCGCCCGCTCGAGAAGCTCGAGTTCCTCTACGACGCCGCCTATTACCTGCAGGCCGCGTTGTTCGTGGTTGGAACCCTCAGCTGGATCATGGCCGAAATCGTATTTCACGCACACATTCCGGGGTGGACGGTGGCGCTCGGCTGGTCGCTCGTCTTTTCGAACATCTTCGCCCTGCCGCTGATGAACCTTGGGGGACTGATTCTGGAGGACGCTCCGAAGCGCGACCTGCAGGGCGTGCTTGGCGCTCTCGTCCTTTCTTTTGCGCTGGTTCCGTTCCAGGGTTGGGCCGCGTTGAAAGGCCTGCTGCAGAAGGAAGAAGGGCCGTGGTTCCGCACACCGAAGACCGGGATCATCACCGACGAGGTCAAGCACCTGCGCCGCCTGCACCTGCTCAGGCGCTGGCTGCTCGGCCGACGCTCCGGGGGCTACGCACGCATTCCGTTGGGAGTCACGCCGCCGAGCGCGCCTGTCGCGCACATACGCACGGGACCAAAGCGCTGGATCGGATGGGTCGTCGCGACCGCGCTGTTGCTCGCGATCGTGGCGTTGGCCCTGGGGTCGTCGCGCGTTTCGATTGTGCAGGCCGCCGGCAACCCGCTCTACCTCCATGGCACAGGTGCCGCGCCGGGATGTACACCGGCCGCGATGAACCCGACGGTGGGCGTTCGAGCGCCGGCCTGCCGCCTGAGCGGGAATGTCGGGGTGTGGACCTTCGCCAACCTTCCCGCTCAGAACGTGCCTTCAGGCACGTGGTCATTCACGATGTACTTCGCCCCCGCGCCTGCGGGCTCGACCTCGACAGTCTCTGTGAGCGTTGGGAAGGCGGCCGGGGCCAGCTGCGCGGGCTTCGTCGCGACGATCCCGAACCCCGGCACCTGGACGACCACCTACGGACCGGCCGGCATCCATACCACCAGCCCATTCACCATCAGCACAAGCCCGGGCCAGCCTCTCCTGGCCATCCCGGCCGGTGGCTCTTTATGCCTCCAGGTGGATGTGAGCCAGGGCAATGGCAACAACGTCGACATGCTCTACGACGGAACCGCGGGCGTGGCCGACACTCAGCTCACGCCGCCAGTGACAGTCGTACCCGAATCGCTGGTGGGACTGATCGGCATCGCACTCGCGATCCCCTTGGTCACGGCGCGGCGGCGGGTGTTCTCGTTGCTCAGGTTGAGGCGGGCGCGATGAAACGTCAGGACCGCGACGCGTTGAACATGACGCTGCTGGCGGTTTCATGCGCGCTCTTGATGGTGCTGCCGCTGGTGACGACGTTCGACGATTTCCTCACGTCGTGGGCGCTGCTCTTGGGCGCCAACAACCCGCTTCAGGCGATCGTGCCCGTCGAGGCGCGCATGGTCGTCAGCCTGCTCGCGCTCGTTGGCGTCCGCGGCGCGGCGGCGGGCAGCAACATCGTGGTCTGGGACGCCGCCGGCGCGATGCATACGCTGTTCATCTCCTGGAACTGCATCGGTTGGCAGAGCTTGCTCCTGCTGGGCATGAGCTTCTTCTCGGGCTTGCGCGGACAGCAGGCCATGGGATCGAGGCTCCAGGTGATCTTGATCGGGGTCTCCGGGACGATGCTCTTGAACCTCATCCGCGTCGCCGCGGTGGCCGCGCTGGAGGTGAGCTGGGGCCACCTGCCGGCGCTGATCTTCCACGACTACGGCGGCACCATCCTCGTGATCGGCTGGCTTTTTGTCTTCTGGATCGCCGTGCAGCGCTGGATTCTGGTCGGATCGGCATCGGATGCTGACGAGCTAACCCCCGCGTGACCAGCCCGAACGTCCCCACCGGCGCTGCGCGCCACCTCCCCACGCAGTGGGGAGGGATGCTGCGAGGGGTATTGCAGACGGCGTTCGCGCTGATGCTGGTGGTCCTGTGGCTGCGTACGGTTTCGCCAGGCGAGGTACTGAGCCACGCGAGGGTGCACAGCTGGGCGGCAGTGGTCCTCATGCTCGCGCTGTTCCTGGTCACGAGCCTCATCAGGGCGCGGCGCTGGCTCGTGCTGCTGCGCCCTCTGGCCCCCGTGGGCATGGTGCGAGCGTTCGCCATGAACGCCGCGGCGAGCTTGCTCAACTACGTCATTCCGATCCGATCCGGCGACGCGATGCGGGGCTGGTGGCTGTGGCGGCGGCATCGGGTGCCGCCCGGATCGGCGCTGGCCACGGTCGTCATCGACAAGGTCTGTGACCTGGCGGGAGTCGCGGTCGTTCTCGCAGCCCTGGAAGTGCTGGCAGCGACTGGTGCGGTGACCGCACCACGCGGGCTGTTGGGCGCGGCCGCGCTTGCGGTCGCTCTGCTGTCAGCGGTGCTGGGCACGGCGCTTCTCGGTCCACGCATCGCTCGCTCGCCTTTGGCCCGGAGATTGCTGCCCGAGCGCTTGGCCTCCGGGCTGGCCGGCCAGGCCTTCGCATTTCGAGCCGGGGCCAAGGGCCTATGGACGCCGGCCCTCGCCGGTCGGCTCGCGGGACTGACCGCGATCGCCCTGGTCATCGACGCCTTCAACTTCAGCCTGCTTTTCTCGGCGGTCGGCGTTCCGGTGCCGACGCTGAAAGCCATGGCCGCGTACCCCGCATTGCTGCTCGCGTTCGCGGTCCCCGCCGGTCCGGGCTACGTTGGCAGCCTGGAGGTGGCGGGCTCGCTGGTGCTGGGCGGAGGGCTGGGCCTGGGCGCGGCGGTGGCCGCGGGCGCGATCGTCCTCTACCACGCGATCACGGCCGGCTACGCGCTAGCGCTTGGGTTCCTGGGCTTCCTCCTCGTCGGTGGGAAGCGACGAGCGCGGGCGGCCGGGCCGCGTCGGGTCGCAGTGTTTCACTGCGGATTCACATACTCAGGCGGCGGCGAGCGCATCGTGATCGAAGAGGTGCTCGGGCTTCGCCGGCGCGGATTCGCCGTGGAGTGCTACGCGCCCACCGTAGACGCCTCGCGCTGCTACCCCGACCTGATCGGCGAGGTGCGCGTGCGCACGTTTCTTCCGCAGCTGCCGCGCTGGGTCCCCTTTCGAGAGGCGGCGCAGATGGCGGCAGCGTCGCTGCTCATGCCGCTGTACGCATGGCGCTTCCGCGGCGTCGACGTGATCGTCGGCTGCAACCAGCCCAGCGCGTGGATCGCCTGGTGGGCGGCCCGGCTGATCGACGTGCCGTATGTCGTGTACCTCAATCAGCCCAACCGGCTGGTGTACCCGCGCAGCATCGACCGCGAGACGGGCTGGGTGTCCAACGCGGACTACCGTCTGCTGGCGGCCATCGTCTTGCGGGCGACGAAATTTGTTGCGTGGGCGGACCGCCGCTCCGTGCAGGAGGCCGACCAGCTGCTGGTCAACGGCGACTACATCGGCGACATCATCCGTGGCATCTACAAGCGCGAGGCGGTCGACTGTCCGGCCGGCTGCCACGTGGCGTCGTCGGGTTTCCCACTGCCGATCAACGCTCGATTCTCCGGCGGGCTGACCATCAACGGATACCCGATTCGGCGTCCGTATGTGCTGCTGACCAACCGGCACTACCCGCAGAAGCGCTTCGACCTTGCCATTCGCGCGATGCAGGACGTGCGCAAGCGCCATCCCAAGGTCCAACTTGTGATCCCGGGACCGTCGACCTCGCACACCGCGACCCTCACGACGCTCGTCGCGGAGCTCAAGCTGGCCGATTGCGTTTTGTTTCTCGGCGGCATCACCGAGCGAGAGCTCGAGAAGCTCTACGAGGGCGCTGCGGTGTACGTGTACCCCGCGCCGGAGGAGGACTTTGGGATGGGTGTCATCGAATCGATGGCTAAAGGTGTGCCGGTCGCGGCGTGGAACCAGGCCGGCCCCACGGTCACTGTCGGACCCGGCACGGGCCATCTGTCTGAGCCCCTCGAGCTAGACGACTACGCCGACGGGATTGCGTCCTTGCTCGACGACCCGGCGACCAACCAGGCCATAGGCGAGCGCGCCTTCGAGTGGGCGCGGCGCTTCGATTGGGAGCGGCATCTGGACAAGCTGGAGCGCTCGATCCTCGAAGTTGCCCGCTCGCACGAGCAGGTGGCAGCGGAGGCCCAGACGGCTTGAAGCTGCTGCCGAGGATGCTCGCCGACGAGGACGAGCTCGATTGGCCGGCACGAGCGGGCACCGCGACCGAGCCGGCTGCCGCGCCGGTACCCGGGCCTCGACGCCGGTGGGTCGTGCTTGTCGCCGCTGCCGCGCTCGTGCCCAGGCTCGCTTACCTCCTTTTGACCGACCCCGAGAACGCGGGCAACGGATTCACCGACGCGTATCACCACTGGCAGATCGCTTACCTCACGAAGGAGATCGGTCTGTCGCACGGCCCGCGCCTGTGGGACATGCGCGGCGTGGAGTATTTCTGGGGCCTCCTGCATCCACTGCTGATGGACCTGTTGTTTTTTGCAACCGGGTCGTCAGACATCCTGGTGGCGCGCCTGCTGAGCCTCACGGCCGGGACAGCGTCAGTGGTGCTGATTTTCCTTCTTTGCCACCGCTACTGGGGTATGCACGTGGCGGTGGCCGGAGCTACGTTCGCGGCGCTTTCGCCGGCGAGCGTGTTCAACGACGACGCGGGCATGGTCGAGCCGATCGCGATCGCGCTGCTGTTGTTCGGGATCTGGTTGACGCCTAAGCGTGGCTTCTGGGCCGGTGTAGCTTGGGGTCTGGCTGCGGCCGCTCGGGTCGAGGCATGGCTGTTCGCGGCCGGCCTGGTCGTGGCCTGGCTATTGGGAAAGCGGTCCGCCTTGACGAAGGCCCCACTGGTGATCGGCTGGGCGCTGGTGATGGCCGCATACATCAAGTTTCTGCTCGATCAGACGGGGAACCCGATCTATCCGCTGTTCTGGAACTTCCAGGTCGTCGGCCTCGGTTCCGCTGAGACCAGCTCGACGTTGACCCCGGAGCAACAGCTGCTAAGGATCCCGCTCGGCCTCATCGTGGTGGTCTCGGCGGCCGGTTTGGGGTGGGCGCTTTGGAAGCGACCTGCCTCTTATTTGCTGCTGACCTATGGCTTTGGTTATTGGGTGTTCCAGGCCGGAGCTCTCGGGTTCAGCGCACTGTTGCGCCACTCAAACGAGTGGATGGAGCGCCGGTTTGAGTTTCCACTCGACTTCGCGGCCATTCTCGCGGCGGTGCTCCTCTTCAAGATTCTTCCGGCGCGTGCGCCTGGTTTGCGTGCTGCCAGTTGGGTGATCGCCACCGCGGCATTGGCGTCGATGCAGGTCTTCTGGATTCCAATCCAGGGCGCGTATGCCGCCACGGAGCTTGGATATCAGGATCAGGTGAGGCTTGGGACGGCCATAGGCGCCGTATACAACCGCCCCGAGTACCGAGGCGGAGTCGTGGTGGCGCCCGGCAATGCGCCCACAGTCATCTACACGATGGTGCGGGATGGCGGCGTGCCGGGCGCACTCATCACTAGCGAGTTTTATGACCCTTTCTACTATCTGCCGGCGAACTATCGCTACCAGGACCACAAGGACGTGGCAGGCCCTCTGCTGCAATGCTGGCTGTGGAACACGCATGCGCGGCTGCTCCTGCTGCCTCCAGTGAGCACTTTCAATGCATCGGTGGCTGATTACGAGGCATTCATCGCCGACAACCCACAGTGGTTCAGCCAGACCGGGGCCGAGCTGGGCGATGGATGGTCGATCGTCGGGGTCCAGGTGCCGGCGCCTGGCCCTGACGAGTGCGCGCAGGCATCTCGAGCCGCGCACAAGTGAAGCAGCCCGCTTCCGTACCCACCGGCCCATTCGACTACGAGGCCAAGCGCTGGGGCTCGGCTCTACTGCGACCGCGGCCGTGGTTCATGAACGGCCTCAAGTTGCGATACCTGCTTTCCGACCTGGCGCCGGTTCGAGGTAAGGTCCTCGACGTCGGCTGCGGGGCGGGCTCCGTGGCCAAGGCGGTCAAACGCGAAAGGCCTGACCTGGAGGTCGTCGGGTGTGACGTCAGCCGCTCTGCGCTCGCGGTTGCGGAGGCGTCACCGGAAGGTGTGGACTTTCGCGCCGCTCAGGCCGAGAAGCTGCCTTTTGCCGACGGCGAGTTCGACTTCGTGTGGATTTTCGACGTGCTCGAGCACGTGGAGAAGCCTGAACAGGTGCTGCGTGAGGTCGCCCGGGTTCTTCGCCCCGGCGGAGGGTTCCATATCGTGCTGCCTCTCGAAGGGCAGCCGTGGACCATCTATCGCTTCATCGGGTGCGGCACGCGCTGGACCGCGAAGGTTCGGCACGGCGGCCACATTCAGATCTTCTCCGCCGAACGTTTTTCAGGGCTGGCGACGTTTTGCGGGCTCCCCGTGACGGCCAGCCGGTGGAGCTACCACTTCCTCTTGCAGGTGCTGGACGTCATCTATTTCACCTGGCTGGATTGGCGAGGACCGGTCAGCGGCTCGGTGGAGGACATGGCCGCTGCGCGCACTGGGTTGGCCGGCGCGGTGATGCGGGCGGCAGCGATGACGGTCGCCTGCCTCGCGTGGGGTGAGGCACGTTTGCTGAGTGCGCTGGCCGGTGGATGCGGCCATTTCAGCTGCGTTCGAGTCGGAGCTGTCGCGAGCGTTTAGTCGAGCGAGGCTGCCCAGGCAGCGAGGTCTTTGAGGCCGCGATCGAACTCGATGCGGGGCTCCCAACCCAGTTCCTTCTTCGCTTTGGAGATATCGCTCACGTAGTAGGTCTGGTCCCCCTCGCGCCAGTCCGAGAACGAGTAGTGCGGCTTCTTGTTGACGAGCTCACCGATCTGGTCGATGACAGCGAGCAGGGAGCGCTGGTTCGGCACTCCGCCGCCGACGTTGTAGACCTCGCCTCGCGTCTTGTCGATCTTCTCGATCACGGTCTCGTAAAGCGCGCTGAGGTCTCTCGCATCCAGGAGGTCTCGAACTTGCGTGCCATCGCCGTAGATGGTCAGTGGGCGGTCGCCGAGGATGGAATGCACGAAGTGCGCGACCCAGCCCTGATCCTCGGTGCCGTACTGGTGAGCGCCGTAGATACAGCTCTGGCGGAGGACCACTGTGTTCATGTGGAAGCAGCGCGCGTAGTCCCGGACGTATTGGTCGGCGGTGCCTTTGCTGCACCCGTACGGGCTGTGGAAGTCGAGCGGCGTCGTTTCCTTGCACGGACCGCTGTTGTGGTCGAGCTTTCCGTACACCTTGTTGGTCGAGGCGAAGACGAAAGGTGCTTCGGGGTTGTGCTTGCGGGCCGCCTCGAGGAGGTTCAACGTGCCGCGAGCGTTGACCTCGAAATCGGTTTCAGGGTCGACCAGGGATGTGGTCACCGCCACCTGGGCGGCGAGGTGGAGGATCGCATCCTGGTTCTTGACTTGCTCGGTCAGGGCGCTGGCGTCTCTGATGTCCTCTTTGACGAAGGTGGTGCGGGCCGGATGCTGCGTGATGAGCCACCTGAGGTTTCGCTCTGTACCGCCGCGGCTCAGGTTGTCGAGAACCGTAACGTGCCAGCCTCGCTCGATCAGATGCACGGCCGCATTGACACCGAGGAATCCCGCGCCGCCGGTTATGAGGACGCGGCGTGGAGAGGCACTCGATTTCATGGCGGACACCTACGTTAGATCAAGTACCGCGGCTACCAACCCTACGATAGGCATGTGGCCGCGCCCTCCTCGGTCCCAGCGCTCTCAGATTCCGATGTCAAATCGCTGCGCTCCAACTGGGCGGGCGAGGCCCGCATGGCCAACATTTATGACGCGCTGGCGCAGGTCGCGGCGAATCCTCGCGCACGCAACCGCCTGAATGCACTCGCCGAGACCGAGAGGCATCACGCGCAGGCCTGGGCGGAGCTGCTCGCTTCGTCCGGCGTGAAGGTTTCGGAGCGTCGTCCTTACATGACGGCGCGCGTGCTGGCGACTTTTGCCCGGGTGGTGGGCACTGGCCCAGCGCTCGCCCTGGCGGGAGTCGCCGAAGGCCAGGTGCTCCGCTCCTATCTCAGCCAGGTCTCGACCGTCTCCAACGAGCAGGCCCAGGGCGTCTTGCGGCGCGTCCTGCCCGAAGAGCTCGACCACCAGTCGCCGGACGAGGTTGCCGAGCGAGACGAAGACTCGAGATCGCCGGTGGCAGCCGACGAGGAGTGGCATGGCGGTGGTGCGGAAAGCATCCGGAACGTGATCTACGGGGTCAACGACGGGCTGACCGCAACGCTGGGCGTGCTTTCCGGGGTGGGCGGCGCCAGCATCGATCCACGCGTCGTTCTCATCGGCGGCCTGTCGGCGATGGTCGCGTCAGGTGTGTCGATGGCCGGCGGCGCCTACCTGGCGACCAAGTCGCAGCGCGAGGTGTTCGAGGGCCAGCTGGCGCGCGAGGCGGCTGAGATCGAAGCGATGCCAGAGCTCGAGAAAGCGGAGCTGGTTGACATCTACCGCTCGAAGGGTCTCACCGCTGAAGAGGCGAAGACGATCGTCGACCGCATCACGAAGGACAAGAAGGTATGGCTCGAGACGCAGGCGCGCGAGGAGCTTGGCCTGGATGCGTCGCAGTTTGAGAACCCGGCGCGCGAGGGGCTCGTCGCGGGGATCTCGACGCTCGTCGGAGGCGCGATCCCTGTCATCGGCTATCTCCTCGGTCGGCTGCTCACGGGTTCGTCGCTCTCGGGTCTCGGTTCGCTGGCCATCGCGGCCATCTTCTCCGGCGCGTTCCTCTTTCTCATCGGCTCCGCCAGGTCGTTCTTCACGGGCAAGGGCGGGGTGCGGTCCGGTCTGGAGATGTTGGCCGTGGGCTCGGTCGTGGCCGCGATCACCTACGGCGTGGGCGTCCTCTTCCGCGTCCACTAGGGACAATTCGACGCGGAGAGCGTCAGCCGGTGGAGATGCCGCGGAAGTAGGCGACCGCAACGATCCAGGCTGCCGCGGCAAGGATGATGGCCTCTCGGCGCTTGGAACCGCCGTGCGCCCACAGGTAAGCGGCGGGCAGAAACAGCACGGCGAAGATCCCGTAGACGACGTGAAGCAGCCGGGTGGGCGCGTGTCCGGTAACGAGGAGGGCGAGCCCAAACAAGCCCTGGACCGCGGTGAGGCCGGCCATTATCAAGTAGCTCGACCGGAATCCGCTGCTGACCTGCGCATGTCGGAAATAGCCGTACGCGCCCCAGATGCCGAGCAGCACTGCAAACGCGACCAGCGCCTGCGCGCCGAACCCATGAAGAAAGACGAACGCGCCGGTCAACTAGTGGGGGCTCAACACCTGCGACCGGAAATAGTCCACGGTCAGGCTGAGGCCCTCCTCGAGGTCCAACTTCGGCTCCCAGCCGAGGTCGTTGAGCGCCCTGGTGTTGTCGAGGGCGATGCGAAAGACGTCGCCCTTCCGTCGCGGGCCAAAGTTGGGCTCGAGCTTGTAGTCGGTGAGGATGGCGAGCTTACGGAAGAGCTCGTTGATCGTCACGGGGATGCCGGTGCTGATGTGGTAGGTGCCGCCTGCCCCGCGATGCAGCGCGGAAATATTGGCGATCGCTACGTCCGCGACGTGCAGCATGTCGCGCGACTGCTCGCCGTCGCCATCGATGGTCAACGGCTTTCCGGCCAGCATCCGGCTGGCGAAGATCGCGATCACCCGGCCTTCTTCAGCCGCAAAGTCCTGGCGAGGGCCATAGATGTTGGCGTAGCGCAGCACCGTGTATTCCAGCCCGTATGTGCGGTAAAAAGTGCCCAGGTACTGCTCGAAAGCCAGCTTGCTGGTCCCGTACGGCGAGAGCGGGCGGACCGGATGGTCTTCGTCCGCCGGGATCACGTCCGGCTCCCCATACAGTGCGCCGCCAGTCGAGATGAAGATGAATTTCCTCACACCGGCAGCGACGCTGGCCTGCAGCACGTTGAGGCCGCCGACGATGTTGATCATCGCGTCGAAGCCCGGGTCGGCGACCGACTTCGGCACCTCGGACTGCGCCGCATGGTGGTTGACGACCTCAGGGCGGAATGCCGCGATGGCGTCCTCCACGCCCACCTTGTTCCGGACGTCGAGCCTGAGCACCTTCGCTTCCCGATTGACGTTGGCCTCAGTGCCGGTGCTGAAATCATCGAGGACCGCGACCTCATGACCCGCGGCGATGTATGCGTCAGCCACATGCGAGCCGATGAACCCGGCCCCACCCGTAACCAGGATCCTCACTGACGTGACTGTAGCCGACACTTAGCGTTGGTGGCGGAGGCGGCACTCGAAGTCGAAGTGATCAAAGCGGTGCGCGCACCGGTGCCGGCGCAGTTCGTGCGCCAAGTTCTCCAGCGCGCGGCCTCCATTCCCGAAGTCGCGGCGCGATTGCCGGAGGGCGCGCCCACGGTCGCGGTGCGACTCGCAGGCGACACGGAGCTGCGCAGGCTAAATCGCGAATACGCCGGAGTGGACTCGGTCACTGACGTGCTGTCGTTCGCCGGGTCGGGCGCACACGTCGGCGACCTGGCCATCTCCTGGCCGACCGCCGTCCGCCAGTCAAAGACGTTCGGGCACGATGCCGAGACTGAGGTCGCTTTGCTATCAGTCCATGGCCTCCTCCACCTGCTGGGTTGGGACCACGCCGCCGCGGGCGAGCGAAGGGAGATGAACCGCCTCACCCGGGCCGCGCTGAAACTGTCGGGCCTGAGTCTCAAGCGCGACCGGCTCGGCTGAGTCCTGATTGCGCCGAACCGGCGGCGGGTAAACTCACCCAGGTGGTCTGCGGCGTTCGCCGCGGGCCTTTCCGCGTCTACAAATACCCCTCCCCTGCGGGGAGGGTCTCCAGAAGTCTGGAGTGGGGCGTGAATAACCCACGTAAATCGTGGTCCTTTGGGTGATGAGTTGGGTCAGGAAGATAGGTTGATCGTCGGGCTGGGCAATCCGGAGGCGGATTACGCCGACACGCGCCACAACCTTGGTTTTGAGTGCGTGCGCGAGCTTGCGCGCCGGATGGACGTGAAGATCGACCGCAAACGCTGGCAGTCACTGGTGGGCCATTCGGAAACCCGCGGGGTGTGGTTCGTGCTGCCGCAGACCTACATGAACCTCTCGGGCGAGGCGGTGGCGAAGGCGCTTCGGGACACCAAGCTGACCCCGGACCAGCTCTGGGTGGTGCATGACGAGCTCGACCTGCCTCTATGCCGGATCCGCATCCGGCGCGGCGGGTCCGGCGCCGGCCACAACGGCGTCCTGTCGATCATCAACGCGCTCGCCACGCCCGACTTCGCGCGCTTTCGCGTCGGCATCGGCAAGCCCGCCCGCAAAGGGTCCCCGGCGGGGCGCAGCTATGTCCTCGGGCGGTTCACGAAGGCCGAGGCGGAGCGGCTGCCGAACATCGTCGATGGAGTCGCCACCGCGCTGGAGGTGGCGCTTGACGCCGGCCTCGAACGTGCCATGGAGCGTTTCAACCGGGCCGGTGCGCTGGGCTGCGAGGAGTTGCCGTGAGCACTCTGGCCGAGGGGACCCTCGACGCAGCGCCCGAGCTGCACCGCTGGGCTTCGAAAGGGTTGGGCGAGCTCCGAATCGCGCGGCTGCCGAAGCCGGCGTGGCCGATCGTGGCCGGAGCGGTCGCCCGCGCCGCCGCCGAGGCCGGCCGGTCCGTGCTCATCCTGGCCCCGGCGCCTGATCGCTTTTGCGACGACCTGAGACCCTGGCTCGCGGGGCGGCCGCCGGCGTATGTCTTCGCGGAGGTCGCGGTTTCTTTCCTCGACCGTCCGCCCGCGTTCGACGAAGCGGTCAACAAGCGGATGGAGGCCTTGAACGCGCTGGCGGATCGGACGTCCCCCTCCGTCGTGGTATCGTCGCGCCGGGCGATTGTCCGCGCGACCATCTCGCCCGCAGACCTGGCCCTGGGCTCGCTGACGCTCGCTCCGGGCGAGGGCCCCGACCCCGTCGCCGTGGCGAGCCGCCTGGTCGAGATGGGTTACTCGCGTGAATCGCTGGTCGAGGACCACGGCCAGTTCGCCTTGCGCGGCGGGATCCTCGACGTGTTTCCGGCCGCGGCCGATTCGCCGGTGCGCGCTGAGTGGTCAGGCGACGTAGTCGAGACGCTTCGGCTCTTCGACCCCACGAACCAGCGCTCTGTGATGGCGGTGCCACGAGTTTCTATCCACCCTGGTCGGGAGCTGCTCCTGGGCCCACGGCGTGGTGCAGCCGCGGCCAACCGCATCCGGATGAGCGTGTCGCTCGACGGATTGCGAGCCGATGTTCGGGCCGATTGGGAAGAGGAGGTCGAGCGACTTGGGGCGGGTGGCGCGTTCCCCGGCATCGAGTTCTATTCGGCCTACCTGGACGTGTCGGTGCCTTCCCTGCTCGAGCACCTGGATGACGGGATGGCGATCGTGGATTTCGAGCCTGGCCGCCAGCTGGCCGACGCGCGAGCGCTTATCGAGGAAACCCAGATGCTCGCGGCCGCCGAAGCGGAAGGCAATGAGCTTCCGCGTGGGTTCATGCTGCCCGTGGTCGGGGTCGAGCGGCTGCGGGCGATCCAGAGCCATCCGCATCTAGAGCTCACGGCCGGCGAAGGTGGGGAGGATGCCATCGACCTCGGTTGGGCTGGGGCCGAGCCGATGGTCGGCCGGCCGCAAGCCGCAGCCGAGCTCGCCGCGCACGCACCATCCGCGACAGTCGTGATCGCCACCGAGCAATCCGAGCGGCTCGGGACCCTGCTCGAGGAGGGTGGCGTTCGTGATCATCCGAGGGAGATCGAGCTCGACCTGGACCTCGAGCTCGAACCTGGCCTTGGGCACGCCGACATCGACATCGCAGCGGGCGCGGTGCATGCGGCGATGGGTTTCCACCTCGTCACCGACGCCGAGCTCTTCGGCCGTCTCCGCCGTCCCACGCGCCCTTCGCGCTCGGCTCGCGGCCGGGCCGAGCAGCTGGCCCGCGAGTTCACGCTCGACTTTGCGCCCGGCGAGCTGGTAGTTCACGTCGACCACGGGATAGCTCGATTCGCCGGGATGCGCCTGCTCGAATCCGAAGGCGCGCACCGCGAGTACCTGGAGTTGGACTACGCCGAGGCCGACAAGCTCTTCGTGCCGGTCGAGAACCTCGACCGCATCCAAAAATTCCTGGGCGGCGAAGACGAGCCCACGCTCCACAGGCTTGGCACGGGTGACTGGTCACGCGCGCGCGGGCGCGCGAGCAAGGTGGTCCAGGACGTGGCCGAGGAGCTGCTCAAGATCTACTCCTCGCGCGAGGCCAGACCCGGGATTGCGTTCGCGCCTGACACCGCATGGCAGCAGGAGCTCGAATCGTCCTTTCCTTATGAAGAGACGGCCGACCAGCTGGCGGCGCTCGCGGAGATCAAGGCCGATATGGAGTCCGACCGGCCCATGGATCGTCTGCTGTGTGGCGACGTCGGCTTCGGCAAGACGGAGCTTGCTCTGCGGGCCGCGTTCAAGGCGGCGATGAGCGGCAAGCAGGTGGCGCTGCTCGCGCCCACGACAGTCCTGGCCCAGCAGCATTTCCATGTCTTCACGGAGAGGCTGCGCAATTTCCCGGTCACGATCGAGATGCTGTCGCGCTTCGTCGACGAGGACACGCAGGCGCGCACCATCGAAGGGATCAAGGCGGGACAGGTCGACATCGTCGTCGGCACGCACCGCCTACTGCAGCGCGATGTGCGCTTCAAGCGGTTGGGCCTATTGATCATCGACGAGGAGCATCGCTTTGGCGTCATGCAGAAGGAGCGGCTCAAGAAGCTGCGGACTCAGCTCGACGTGCTGTCGCTGTCGGCGACGCCGATCCCGCGCACTCTGCACATGGCGATCGGCGGCATCCGCGACATGAGCGTGATCCAGACGCCGCCCGAGGAGCGCCAGCCGATCAAGACCTACGTCACGGCCGACGACGACGATCTGGTCAAAGAAGCGATCACGCGCGAGCTGCAGCGCGGCGGCCAGGTCTATTTCGTGCATAACCGGGTACGCACGATCGAGAAGGCAGCCGACCGCGTTCGGGACCTGGTCCCAAATGCGCGCGTGATCGTCGGTCACGGCCAGATGCCGGAGGATCAGCTGGCGCATGTGATGGTCGACTTCGAATCGGCAAAGCACGACGTCCTGGTGTGCTCGACCATCATCGAGTCGGGACTGGACATCCCGAACGTCAACACCATCATCGTCGAGGACGCCGATCGCTTCGGCCTCGCGCAGCTTTACCAGCTGCGAGGCAGAGTTGGGCGTTCCGGCCGGCGCGCGTATGCGTATTTCCTCTACAACCCCCGCCGCTCGCTCACCGAAACCGCCGACAAGCGGCTGGACGTGATCTCAGGTCTCCACGAGCTTGGGCAGGGTTTCAAGATCGCGCTCCGCGACCTCGAGATCCGCGGCGCCGGCAACCTCCTCGGCACCGAGCAGCACGGCGCGATCGCGGCGGTCGGATTCGAGATGTATTTGCAGATGCTTCAGAGCGCGGTCGGCAAGCTGCGCAGCGGCGCCGACGAAAGCGCGGTCGCCGACGTCCTCTCCACCGAGGAGATGAACCTCGACCTGCCGCTCGATCACTTCATCCCGAGCTCGTACATCCGGGACGAGAAGCTGCGCCTGGCTGCATACAGGCAGCTCGCGGCGACCGATGTCGAGGAGGAGCTCGACGCAGTGCTGCGCTCGCTCAAGGACCGATATGGACACGCGCCGCCTCAGCTCGACAACCTCGCGTACTCGCTGCGGGTGAAGATCCGCGGGCAGCGGCTGGGACTGCGAGGTGTCGTCTCGGACGGTCACGACATCGCGATCAGGGTCGACCCGGAGCGGTATCTCGACGTCGAAGAGCTGTCGCGGAGGATGGCAGGCCGGATCTCGGTCCTTCCCAACCGCATCAAGATGCGGCGACAGGGCGATGGCTGGAAAGACGACCTGCTGTCTTTGTTGGGGGAGATGGCCGAGCTCTATGAGGCCGGCCGGAAAGTGGCGGCGACGAGCAAGTGAGAAAATCGAAACCGATGTCTGAGCCGACTGAGCCGCCCTCTACAGGGGTCCCCGCGAAATCGGAGATTTCGGGGGGTAATTTCTCTCCGGGCGTGGGCGCGATCTTCGAGGTCGTGGCCAGGCTGCGCGCGCCAGGCGGCTGTCCGTGGGATCGCGAGCAGACGCACGAGTCGCTGCGGCCGTACCTGCTCGAGGAGACTTACGAGCTCCTCGAGGCGATCGACTCCGGGGACGACGCCAAGATCAAGGAGGAGCTGGGCGACCTTCTGCTCCAGGTTGCGATGCACGCCGAGATAGCCGCCGAGCAACGGCGCTTCGATGCTGCGCAGGTTTCGGAGGCGGTCGCGGCCAAGATGGTGGCGCGGCATCCACACGTGTACGGAGATGTCTCCGTCGCCAATGCGGACGAAGTGCTGAAGAACTGGGAGCACGCCAAGGGCCACGAGGCCCGCAACAGCGGGCGCGGGAACGAGTCCGTCGTCGATCGTGTGCCTGCGACGCTGCCGGCGCTCGCATGGGCGCTCGGCCTGCAAAAGCGCGCGGCCCGGGTTGGCTTCGATTTCGAGTCGTCCGCCCAGACAGCCGAGAACGTCGCCGAGGAGGCGCGCGAGCTGGCGCAGGCGAGCGATCCTAAGCATGCATTCGAGGAGCTGGGCGACTTGCTGTTCGCCGTCGTCTCGCTCGCGCGGCGCATGAAGATCAATCCCGAGGACGCGCTGAGGGTCGCCGGCCAGCGCTTCCGGCGGCGGTTCGCCGAGACGGAAGCGTCGCTACGGCGGGATGGGGTGGAGTTTCGAGATCTGGACCGCGAGGCGATCGCCAAGCGCTGGGACGACACTAAAGAGAAGACGAGCTAAGGCCCGTTTGTTATAGTCGGCTCCCTTTCAGCGCTCCGTCCCATCACACGATCCAGCATGAGAAACAGCAAAGTCCTCGTTGCAGCGGGCAGCGTCCGCAACGGCGGTCTTTCGATGCGCCATGTCGTCACCTCCGCGGTGTGTCTTGTCGTCGCCATCTGGGTCGGCTATGCCTTCGCCCAGGAGGCGTACCTGAGCCACAAGCTGACCCAGCAGGCGGCCGACATCCGGCAGCAAAACGCAGTCCTGGCCGCGCAGAACCAGGGGTATCACAAGGACGTCCAGGCGATCACCTCGGGCGCGGCCAACGAGGAGGAGGCGCGCCTGAACGGCTATTCGAAACCGAACGAGCACACGTTCCTGGTCACGACGCCGCCGAGCCCGTCACCGACCCCGCCCGCGAGCCCCTCTCCGAGTCCGACCCCGACGCCGAAGCACTGAGCCGGCGGCCCCGGAGGAATCCCCGACCGGCGGTATAATCCGATCGCGGAGTGGAGCAGCGGCAGCTCGTCGGGCTCATAACCCGAAGGTCGTTGGTTCGAATCCAACCTCCGCAACCATCAACAGCAACCACGAAGCCGGGGGCATCCCGGCTTCGTCCTTATTACGGAGCGTTTGATGAACAAGAGAAAGCGCGTCGCGATCGCCAAGCACCGAGTCAAGAAGCGCAAGCTCAAGGCGAAAGCCCAAGCCGCTCGTTAGTCTTACTCCGGCGCACGAGGTGCCGTAGCTCAGGTGGTAGAGCGCGCGACTCATAATCGCGTTGTCGGTGGTTCGAGTCCACCCGGCACCACCATGCCCTCACCAGAAACGACTCCGCGATTCAGCCATTCGGGCACAAATGGTTGTAGCCCTGCCGGTGATCTCCGCCATTCGGGCACAGATGGTCGGATCCCGGACCCGCTCGTGGATGGGCTTCGCCAATCCGGGCTGATCGCGGCAGGGGATCGCGTCCTCGTCGCGGTGTCGGGTGGCCCGGACAGCACGGCGCTGCTGTTCGCGCTTCATGAAGAAGGCTATGTCGTGGTCGCGGCGCACTACGACCACGCGCTGCAGGCGGGTTCGGGCCTTGCGGCCGACCACGTCCGAGCATTGGGCGAGCGCCTGGGGGTCGAAGTGCTGATCGAGCGCAGAGAGAGCCCATTGCCGCATGGCTCCATCCAGGCCGCCGCGCGCGCCCTCCGCTACGAATTTCTCGAGCGTGCCCGCCCGCAGGCCGGCGCCGATGTCGTCGCGATCGCACACACAGCCGACGACGTGGTCGAAGGAGTCGTCCTACATCTCTTGCGTGGCTGCGGCCTGGCCGGCATGCGAGGCATGCCCGCGCGGCGCGGGGTGTTCGTGCGGCCGCTGCTGTCGGTATGGAGGAGCGAGGTCGCGGACTATCTGGGTCGGCGCGGCATCGTCGCGCTCGAGGATCCGGCGAACTCCAACCCCGGCTACGCACGGGTTCGGGTGCGGCGCGACATTCTTCCGGCCCTTGAGCGCGACCGGCCCGGAATTGTGCGTCGCTTCCACCAGGCATCGATCCGAGCAGCCGCCCTGCACGAGTCGATCTCGGGCACCGCTAAGGGCACGCTCAGCGCCGGGGCGGTGACTCGTGCAGTCGTCGCCGCGGCTCCTGAGCCCGTGGCGGCCGAGATGATGAGGCAGATGTACGCCCGCGCCGGTGGCGCGCAACCGTCGCTCTCGCGAGTTCACCTCGCGGCGATGCTCAGGCTGGCCGAGGCCGGGCCTGGAGGCAGGGGCGTCGACCTACCCGGCGGCCTGCGTTTTCGTATCGTGGGGGAAACCATGCAGGTCGTCGCTCCCCAAGCGCCGCTCCGGCCGGCCCCACGGCTCGAGATTTCCGCCTGCGACGGCTGCGGGGACGCGACTGCGGCGCACCTCAAGCCAGAGCTCGCGCTGCATCTCGGCTACCGCACGCCTGGCCTGACGATGCGTCCTCTCACGGGCCGCGGCACGCGCAAGCTGCAGGACATCTTCGTCGACGCGCGTGTTCCCCGCGAAGACAGGGATTCGTGGCCACTCGTATTCGCAGGCGACTCGCTCGCGGTCGTGCCCGGGATCGCGGTTTCAGCGGACATGGCGACCCGGGCAGGCCAACCCTCATTGCACGTAACGGTCAGCGGTATCCCCGCTAAAGTAGAATCGCTTAACAGCCTTCCAGGAGAGCCCAGTTGACCCGCTTCCCCCGCTCCAGCCTGTTTTATTTCGCACTGGTCGTCGTACTCGGCCTGGTGATCTGGTTCACGTGGCAATCGTTCCAGGGCAACCAGAGCACGAGCGACTGGTCGTACTCGAACCTCATCAACCAGGCTGCTGCCGGCAACGTGAAGGAAGTCGACATCAAGGGCACCGACGGCGTGGCCATCGGCGTCGACGGCCACAGGCACAACGTCGTTCTGCCCGACTGCGCGAGCGGCTCGGGTTGCGCCTTTGTCGACACTCTGACAGCGGACAAGACGTCTGACGGCGGGACTGTCAACGTCAAGATCGAGCCGGCCAACAGCGCGAACTACCTGCTCAGCGTCCTGGTCCCCAACATCATCCTGGTCGTACTGATCGCGGCCTTCATGTGGTGGGTGCTGCGCCAGACGCAGAGCGGCAACAACCAGGCGATCTCTTTCGGCCGATCACGGGCGCGCATGGTCTCGGGTGACAAGCCGGCGATCACTTTCGCGGACGTCGCGGGCGTGGAGGAGGCCAAACAGGAGCTGGCCGAGATCGTCGAGTTTCTCAAGTATCCGGAGAAGTTCGTGGCCCTCGGCGCGCGCATCCCGAAGGGCGTGCTGCTCGTAGGACCCCCTGGCACCGGCAAGACGCTGCTGAGCAAGGCCGTTGCGGGCGAGGCGCAGGTGCCGTTCTTCTCGATCTCCGGCTCCGAGTTCGTGGAGATGTTCGTCGGTGTCGGCGCCAGCCGCGTGCGCGACCTGTTCGATCAGGCGAAGAAGAACTCACCCTGCATCGTGTTCGTGGACGAGATCGACGCCGTCGGCCGCCAGCGTGGCGCCGGCCTCGGCGGCGGACACGACGAGCGCGAGCAGACCCTCAACCAGCTGCTGGTTGAGATGGACGGCTTCGACACCAACACCCACGTGATCATCATCGCGGCCACCAACCGTCCCGACGTCCTGGACCCGGCGCTGCTGCGGCCCGGCCGCTTCGACCGTCACGTGACCCTGGATCGCCCTGACGTCAAGGGCCGCCGCGCGATCCTCGACGTGCACGCGCGGAACAAGCCCCTCGACTCCACTGTGGACCTGGATGTGCTCGCTCGCCAGACCCCAGGCTTCAGCGGCGCCGACCTGGCCAACCTCATCAACGAGGCCGCCATCCTGGCGGCGCGCGGGAACAAAAAGGTCATCGGCATGAGTGAGCTCGAGGAAGCGATCGAGAGGGTCGTCGCCGGTCCCGAGAAGAAGAGCCGCCGCCTGTCCGAGCACGAGAAGGAAGTCGTCGCGTACCACGAGGTCGGGCACGCGCTGGTGGCGAAGTCGCTGCCGAAATGCGACCCGGTGCACAAGGTGTCGATCATCTCGCGCGGCCAGGCGCTCGGCGTCACCTGGTACCTGCCGACTGAGGACCGCTATCTCACAAGCAAGGCCGAGCTCCTCGACAACGTTGCCGCTGCCATGGGCGGTCGTGTGGCTGAGGAGATCGTCTTCGGCGACGTGACCTCGGGCGCGGAGAACGACATCCAGAAGGTCACGAACATCGCGCGCCGCATGGTCACCCAGTGGGGCATGAGCGAGAAGCTGGGCACCGTGACCATGGGCCACAAAGAAGAGCTGGTGTTCCTGGGCCGCGACCTGGGCGAGCAGCGCAACTACTCCGAAGAGGTAGCGGCGATCATCGACGAGGAGATCCGCGCCATCGTCAACCACGGCTACCAGACGGCGAAGGTGATCCTGACCGCCCAGCGCCACAAGATGGACGCCGTGGTCGAGCAGCTCAAGATCGTCGAGACCCTCGACGCGAAGCAGCTCGACGAGATCCTCGCGCGCGAGGACGAGCCGGCCGTGGCAGCCTCCTCCGGCGCCTCCGCCTCTTAGGCCTCCCAAGCTACGGACCTAATCGTCGCGGGCCGGGGCAACCTCGGCCGCAGCCTGGCGCGTGCGTGGCGGCGCGCCGGTCATCGCGTGCTTCTTGCCCGAGCACGAAACGGCGCTCCGTCGCTGGTGCGCGCGATGCGGTCGAGGCCCCGCGCCCTGGTTTTCCTCACAGTTCCGGACGCAGCGGTCGCGAGCTTCGCCGGCGAGGTGGCCGCCGCCGCTGACATTCCGGTGACTGTGGCGTTCGTCCACTGCAGCGGTGCGCTGGGCCTCGGCGCGCTCGCCGCTCTGGCCGCGCGCCATCAGGTCGGATCGTTCCACCCGCTGCAGTCCTTCCCGCAGCCTCGGCCGCCCGAGGCGTTTCGCGGCAGCCTGGTGGCGATCGACGCCGGCGCCCCACCTCTGCGCCGGCGGCTCGAGAGGTTGGCCCGCGACCTGGGCGCCAAGCCGCGCGGCGTCGAGGAGGCGGACCGGGTCGTCTACCACGCCGCCGCGGTATTCGCGTCGAACTACCTCGTGGCTCTCGCCGGCGAGGCCGTCGAGCTGCTGGGGACGATCGGCTGGAGCGAGTCCGAGGCGGTGGCCGGGCTGGTCCCGCTGATGAAGGGCGCGCTCGCGGAGGTCGAAAAGCGAGGCTCAACCGCGGCTCTCACCGGGCCGATCCGGCGAGGCGATGTCGAGACGGTCACCCGCCACCTGGAGGCGCTCGGGGGCCTCGACGCCGGCTCGCCCAGGGGGCCTCGCAAAGCTGATCTTTATCGTATGCTCGGCCAGATCGCGCTCGAGATCGCGGCCAGAAGGGGCCTGGAGCCAGCCGCGGTTGAGCGCGTGAACAGGGCGCTGACCCGAAATGTGGCAGCGACCCGAAGGAGACGCCCGCGATGACGACGGTTCTGGACGTCCAGCGGTTCAAGGAAGAAGGCCAGCGCTTTGCCGTGCTCACCGCGTACGACTACCTCAGCGCGAAGATCCTCGATGAGGCCGGTATCCCCATCCTTCTCGTCGGTGACAGCCTCGGGATGGTCATGCTCGGCTACCCGACGACCCTGCCGGTCACCGTCGACGAGATGCTCCACCACGCCAAGGCCGTCGCCCGTGGCGCGCACCAGGCGCTCCTGGTGGGCGACATGCCGTTCATGTCCTATCACGCGTCGACCGAGCAGGCGATCACCACCGCGGGCCGCTTCATCCAGGAAGGCGGCATGCACGCGGCCAAGCTCGAAGGCGGCGGCCGGATCGTCGAGATCACGCAGCGTCTGACCTCGATGGGCATCCCGGTCATGGGACATCTGGGCCTCACCCCGCAGTTCGTCCATCAGATGGGCGGCTTCAAGGTCCAGGGCAAGACCGAAAAGCAGGCCGCGCGCATCCTTTCGGACGCCAAGGAGCTCGAGCAGGCGGGCGCGTTCAGCATCGTCCTCGAAGGCGTGCCGACCGAGGTCGGGACCCGCGTGACGGAGGCGCTTCGAATCCCGACCATCGGCATCGGGGCGGGGCCGGGCACGGACGGGCAGGTGCTCGTCCTCCACGACATGCTGGGACTGACCACGGGCAAGGCGCCGAAGTTTGTGAAGCGCTACGCCAACCTGGCGGGGGAGATCGCGAGCGCCGCCCAGCGCTACGCGCAGGAGGTGGGCGACGGCACCTTCCCCGGGCCCGAGCACTCATACCCGGCCAACGGATCCTCAGACTCGGCCCGGGTTCGGCGCGATGAGGTCAAGTACGGCTCCGGCGTCTAACCCTCCGCCGATTGCCGTCGGGACGCCGGGATTCATGCGGGATATAGCCCGCGGATGGCGCGTGGACGGTGCCTCGATCGGGCTGGTTCCGACGATGGGCGCGCTCCATGCCGGGCACATGAGCCTGGTCGACCGTGCCTGCCGCGAAAACGACAAGGTGGTCGTCAGCGTGTTCGTCAACCCGATCCAGTTCGGCGCCGGCGAGGACCTGTCCTCGTATCCGCGGAACCCTGAGCGCGATCTGTCGATGCTCCGGGACGCCGGGGTGGATGCGGTCTACAAGCCGTCGGTGGCAGACATGTACCCGCCCGGCTCGAGCACGCGGGTGATCGTGCATGGGGTCACGGACCGGCTCGAGGGTGCGGCGCGACCGGGTCATTTCGAAGGCGTGGCCACGGTGGTGACGAAGCTCTTCACCGCGACAACGGCCGACCGGGCGTACTTCGGCCAGAAGGACGCCCAGCAGGTGGCGGTCGTGAAGCGCCTGGCCTCAGACCTGGACCTCGGGGTCGAGGTCGTCGTTTGTCCGACCGTCCGTGAGGCGGACGGGCTGGCACTGAGCTCACGCAATGCGTACCTGAGCCCAGCCGAGCGCGAGGCGGCGGCTTGCCTGAGCCGGGCTCTGGGTTTGACGGCGGAGGCGTATGGCCGGGGCGAGCACGATCCCGGCCGGCTGCGGGCGATCCTGACAGAGGCGATCGGCGCCGAGCCGCTCGCCGAGCTCGACTACGCGGAGGTGGTCGACCCAGCCACCTTTTCGACGCCTGGCAGCCTGGCCGTGCTGGCCGTCCGCATCGGGTCGACCCGGCTCATCGACAACCACGATTTGAAGCTGCCGTACCCCGGATAAGCGCCAATTCTGGCGTACAATGGCAATCCGTTTGGCGTAGGCCGTTATTGACGACCAAGAACCACACCAATAATTTTTAGGGGGTACTCGAACGTTTTGTCTACAGAGTCCGGTGTCGTCCTGAAAGAGCACGAGGAGGCGACCGACCAGGACTCGTCAGCGGCGATGACGATGGAGGACTACCTCCACTACGACCAGGAGGCCTTCAAGACCCCCAACCACGGGGATATCGTCGATGGCATCGTGGTCCGCGTCGACCCCGACGAGGTGCTGGTCGACATCGGAGCCAAGGCGGAAGGGGTCATCTCGAGCAAGGAGCTCGGCCTGCGCGGAGAGGTTGAATCGATCGGCCTCGTGCCCGGCGACCTCATCAAGGTCTATGTCCTTCAGCCCGAAAACGAAGAGGGCAACGTCGTCCTCAGCCTGCGGCGCGCTCGCGCCGAGACCACGTGGCTCGTGGCCGCCGAGAAGCAGACCGACGGTTCGGTGATCGAGGCCGACGTCCGCGAGCAGAACAAGGGCGGCCTGATCGTCAACGTGCTCGGGCTGCGTGGCTTCTTGCCGTCGAGCCAGGTGGCGCGCGCTTACGCCGGCAGCCTCGAGTCGCTGGTCGGACAGCGCATCCCGGTCAAGATCCTCGAGGTCAACCGCAAGCGCAACCGCCTGATCGTCAGCCAGAAGGCGGCGGAGGACGAAGATCGCGCGCGCAAGCGCGAGGAGCTCTTCAGCCGGCTGCAGATGGGCTCTACGGTCAAGGGGACCGTCTCGGGCATCACCAGCTACGGCGCGTTCGTCGACATCGGCGGCGCGGACGGGCTCATCCACATCTCGGAGCTGTCTTGGGACCGCGTCTCCAAGGTCACCGACGTGCTGCAGCTGGGCGAGGAGCTGACCGTCAAGGTCATCAAGCTCGACCCGGAGCAGACGCGCATCTCGCTGTCGCTGCGGCAGCTGCAGCAAGACCCGTGGGAGAAGCTGGTCCAGTCGATGCCGATCGGCTCGATCGTCGAGGGCCAGGTCACGAAGACGAAGAAGTACGGGGCCTTCCTCCAGATCATGGTCGGGATCGAAGGCCTGCTGCACATCTCGGAGCTCTCGTGGGATCACGTGGAGCGGACCGAGGACGTGCTCAAGGTCGGCGAGACGCTACAGGTGAAGGTGATCGGGATCGACACCGCGCGGCGGCGGATCTCGCTGAGCCTCAAGCAGCTGTCGGCGCCTCCGGCGACCCTCGGTGCAAGCCGCAGCGAGCGGCACACGAATGAGACCGACGAGTACGGTGACATGGGAGACGAGTCCTAGCCGGATTCGGATCGGAGCCAGGGTGGTCAGGCGCCCAGGGCGCCCAGCTCTGCCAGTCGCTGACGAGCCGGCGCGTAGTACGGATCGATGACCAGGGCCCTCTGCCAGGCGCGACGAGCTGCCGCGAAGTCACCCACCTTCAGCTCGGCGTCCCCGAGCTCCACGTACAGCTGTGGCTCCGTCTCGCCCAGGTCGGCGGCCCGCTGCAACTCTGCGAGTCCGCCGCGCGCGTCTCCGGAGGTCATAAGGCTTGCACCGAGAGTCCAGTGGTATCGCGACTGCAGCGGATCGACCCTCACCGCCAGGTCGGATCGGCCCTGCCAGTTCCAGATCTCAGCGAGCACCGGCATGGCGCCGAACCAGACCGCCGACCCGGCGAGCGCCAGCGCCACGAGCGACCGGGCCGCACTGCGCGAGCGGATAGCGTCCGAAACTGGGATAGCCGATGATTCGGTCTCCGCGGAGCGCACGCCCGACCACGCCGTGCCGGCGAGCAACCAGAACGCTCCGGTCGCCGGCGCCCAATCGAAATTGAAGAGCACCCAGACCGTGTAGCCGATGCAGGCAGCTCCGAGCGCGCCGACGGAATCGCTGAAGCGATGTCTCCAGATCCCTCGGAACAGCGTCAGCAGGACCCACGCCTGTGCCGCGAGGCCGAGGATGCCTTGCGTGGCCGCCGTCTCGAGAACTCCGGAATGGGTCCGGTCGTAGGTGACGCCGGGGGCCCAATCCGAGCTCACGAAGCGTCCAAAGGTCAGTCCTGTCGCGTCCTCGCCCCAGCCGGTCACCGGTCGCGCAGCGATCAGGCGCAGGGCGTCCGGCCACAGCTGGAGCCGGCTGCGAGCGGGATCGTTGTTGAGGAGGCTGAGCGGCCCAAAGACGATCGCCCACAACCCTGCTGATAGCAGCGCGCCTGACACCAGGGCCGAGGCGGCCGCCCAGAGCGAGCGCCGGAATGCAAACACGACGAGGGCCAGGCAGCCGGCCAGCGCACCGAGCGCTCCACTGCGGGAGGTGGAGACGAACAGACCCCCTGCCATCAGTGCTGCAGCCAGCCACCACGTGATGAGGAAGCGATCGCCGCGGAACCCACGGGCGACCGCCAGCGGAAAAGCCATCGCGATGAGGGCTCCGAGGAGATTGGCATTCCCTAGGTTCCCGTCGGGTCGGAAGCTGACGCCGGCGGCCGCCTGCTGCAGCGCTTCGAAGCATGCGACCGAAGTGCCATAGACGAAGGCCGCGACCAGCCACTCGCGACCACGCTCGTTTCGGATCAGCCAGACGGGCACCGCCAGCAGGCCGAGGTAGCTCAATCGCATCGGCAGCGACTCGTAACGGGTGTACGCCCCGGCCAGGCTCAGCGGCCACGAGACCGAGAACGCAAAGGCGATCAGGGCTGGCCCGGCGGCGACGATCAGCGGCAGGCGGAGCTGCCCCAGGCCGGGCCCTCCGGGCAGCACCACGGCCAACCCCGTGCCGATGCAGGCGCCGGCGATCACGATCGACGCGCGCGGCAAGATGAATGAATCGACTGCGTTGGGAATAAAGACAGTCGGAAGCGCTAAAGCTATGGCGGCCGGCAGGTAGTTCCCGAGGCGCTCAAGAATCGGTCTCATAGCGCCTCCGCGATAAAGAAATCCGACGGCTGAGTCGGACGCTATATTAGAAGCGAGGGTGCTAGGAGGCACCCAAGCTCAAGTTGAGGAGGTGCTGGCCCCACCTAGGTAGCCGGGTTCCAGGAGGAAAGGATCTTGTATCCGTTTGAGAGATTTACTGAGCGAGCCAAGAAGGTTCTGACGCTCGCCCAAGAAGAAGCAGAACGATCGCACCACAGCTATATCGGGACTGAGCACCTGCTCCTGGGCCTGCTTCGCGAAGGTGAAGGCCTGGCCGCCAAGGTCCTCAACAACCTTGGCGTCGAGATCGGCAAGGTTCGCCAGACGATCGAGTCGGTGCTCGGTCGGAACGAGCGGATCATCATCCAGCAGATCATCCCGACGTCGCGGGTCAAGAAGGTCATCGAGATCTCCTTCGAGGAAGCGCGCCGGATGGGGCACAACTATGTTGGCACCGAGCACCTGTTGCTCGGCCTCCTCATCGAAGGTGAGGGCATCGCGGCTCACGTGCTCGAAGATCTGGGCGCGACGCTGGAGAAGGTGCGCTCGGAGATCGAGCGCCTGCTCCACGATTCGAGCGCCGAGACCGAAGCCGAGCCCGCTCCCAAGAAGCCTTCCAAGACTCCGCTCCTCGACCAGTTCGGCCGCGACCTGACCGAGCTCGCGCGGCGGAACGGGCTCGACCCGGTGATCGGCCGCGAGACCGAGATCGAGCGCGTGATCCAGATTCTCAGCCGGCGCACGAAGAACAACCCGGCGCTCATCGGCGAGCCCGGTGTGGGCAAGACGGCGATCGCGGAAGGCCTGGCGCAGCAGATCAACCTGGGCAACGTGCCCGAGTCGCTACAGCACAAACGCGTGCTCACGCTCGACATGGGCGCGTTGGTGGCCGGCACCAAATACCGCGGCGAGTTCGAGGAGCGCTTGAAGAAGATCCTCGATGAGATCCGCTCGAGCCGCGAGGTCGTGCTGTTCATCGACGAGCTGCACACGCTGGTCGGGGCGGGCGCTGCCGAAGGCGCCATCGACGCGGCCAACATCTTGAAGCCGGCGCTGGCCCGCGGCGAGATCCAGTGCATCGGGGCGACCACGCTCAACGAGTACCGCAAGTACATCGAGAAAGACGCCGCTCTCGAGCGCCGCTTCCAGCCCGTGTACGTGGACCAGCCCTCACTGACCGAGACGATCGACATCTTGAACGGCGTCAAGTCGCTCTACGAGAAGCACCACCGCGTCACCATCACCGACTCCGCCGTGCACTCGGCGGCGGTGCTGAGCGACCGGTATGTGAGCGACCGCGCTCTACCCGACAAGGCGATCGACCTCATCGACGAGGCGTCCGCGCGCGTGCGCATGAAGCTCACCACCACTCCGGACGACCTCAAGGAGCTCCAGAAGGAGATCAAGAAGCACAAGACGGACCAGGACGACTCGGTCAACAAGCAGGACTTCGAGGCGGCCGCGAGCGTTCGCGACAAGGTCAAGAAGCTGCAGGACAAGCTCGCGCTCAAGGAAGCGGCTTGGAGAGACAAGCTTGGCGAGACCGTCCCCGAAGTCGGCGAGGAAGACATTGCTCAGATCGTGGCCGCGTGGACCGGAGTGCCGGTGTCGCGTCTCGTCGAAGAGGAGACGTCGCGTCTTCTCCGTATGGAGGAAGAGCTCCACAAGCGGATGGTCGGCCAGGACGAAGCCATCAAGACGGTCTCTCAGGCAGTTCGGCGCGCACGCGCGGGCCTGAAGGATCCGCGACGTCCAATCGGCTCGTTCATCTTCCTCGGTCCCACCGGCATCGGGAAGACCGAGCTCGCGCGTGCCCTCGCCGAGTACCTGTTCGACTCGGAAGACAATCTGATCAAGCTCGACATGTCCGAGTTCATGGAGCGGCACACGACCGCGAGACTGGTCGGCTCGCCTCCTGGGTACGTCGGATACGACGAGGGCGGACAGCTCACCGAGGCAGTGCGCCGGCGGCCTTACTCGGTGATCCTGTTCGACGAGATCGAGAAGGCGCACCCGGAAGTCTTCAACATGCTGCTGCAGATTCTCGAGGATGGCCGGCTGAGCGACGCCAAGGGCAAGGTCGTGAACTTCGCGAACACCGTGATCATCATGACCTCGAACCTGGGCATCCGCGATGTCAACCAGGCCGGCACCTCGCTCGGTTTCCAGCCGGCTGTTGTTGACGAGTCGGACGAGGTCGAACGGCGCCACAAGAACACCAAGGAAAAGATCGACGAAGAGCTCAAGCGGATGTTCCGGCCTGAGTTCCTGAACCGTGTCGACGCCGTGGTGGTCTTCAAGAGCCTGACCACGGGGCAGATCCGCCAGATCGTCGATCTGCAGCTGGCCAAGCTCGGCAAGCACCTGGTCGAGATGCAGATAACCATCGAGGTCACCGACGCGGCCAAAGACCTGCTGGCCAAAGAGGGATACGACCGGATCTACGGCGCGCGTCCTCTGCGGCGCGTGATCACGAACCGGATCGAGGACCAGCTGTCGGAGAACCTGCTGCGCGGGAAGATTGCCCGCGGCGACACGGTGCAGATCGACGTGGAGGGCGAAGACGGGCTCAAGTTCACGCCGACGAAGCACCGCCACAAGGAGCCCGCCGGCACCGGAGCCGCCGCCAAGCCCTAGCGCGATTTGCTACCGACGGCTAGGGCCTCTCACGCCCCTCTCCCCGACCCTCCCCCCGGAGGTGGGAGGGGGTACTGAGCTAGTCCTTCAGCCAGGTTTCGAGGCCGCTCGAAAGCCGGGCAGGCGTCGTCTGGGTCTTGATCAAATAATCCAGCGCCCCCAGCCGAAGGCCGCGCTCGACAAGCTGCTTCTCGCTGTGGTTGGACAGGATCACAACCGGCACATTCGCAGTCTTCGCATCTTTTCGTAACGCTTCGAGCACACCAAACCCGTCCAGCTTGGGCAGGCGGATGTCGAGAAAAATGATGTCGGGGGTCTCTCTGCGCGAAGCCTCGAGGGCCTTCTCGCCATCAGACGCCACCTCGACGTCGTAGCCGTCCAGCTCCAGCTTCAACTTGTACATCTGCGCCACCGACTGGTCGTCTTCCACGAACAAAACGCGCATCCGTTCACGGCTGGCGCGAGATTCATCGACCACTTCAGCCCCCGACTTGAGAGTATCCCTAAACGGCAATCAGGCGTGCGCCCACGCCACAATGGAGGCCAAAGTGAGCGCTCCCGCACCCCTTCGGCTGCGCCCGCTGGAAATCGGCGATCTACTCGACGAGACCTTTCGCATCTATCGCCGCCACTTCCTGCTCTTCGCAGGCATCTCAGTGATCCTCGCCATCCCCAGCGCGGGGCTCGCGGGCTACAGCTTCTTCTCGGTGTTCACAACCTTGCTCAATGCCTCGACTGCCGTCGCGGCTCCCGACTTCAACAGCTTTCTGCCCAGCCTGGTGGTGCTCCTCGTCGGATATCTGGTCACCTTGCTCCTGGCGCCCTTCACGTCCGCGGCAGTGGTCTACGCCGCATGCGAGTCCGCCCAGGGGCGTCCCGTGACCGTCTGGACCGCGCTTCGCGGCGTCCTCCGCCGATACTTCGCAATCTTCGGTTACGTGTTTCTGATCGTGTTGATGGCGATCGTGTTCTGCCTGCTGCCGCTGTGGATCTGGATCTGGGTGGGCTGGGTGGCGGTGCTGCCGGTCATGTTCGTCGAGAACGCCGGCCTGGTGCAGGCGATGGGGCGCAGCTGGCGCCTCGTCGAGGGCCGCTGGTGGCGCACTTTCCTCATTCTGTTCCTGGTCCTCCTGGTCTGGTACTTCTCGGGCGTCGCCTTGCAGGCCTTCCTTTCACTTGCCAACTACTTGATCGGGATCTTTGTGTCCAGCTACTTGGCGCTCGCCATTTCGCAGGGGGCGGCGGTGATTCTTCAGGCGCTCGTCACCCCGCTGGTGCAGATCGCAATCGTTCTCATCTACTTCGACCTCCGCGTGCGGCGCGAAGCCCTCGATCTGTTCCAGCTCGCCCAGCGCGTTGCGGCAACTCAGCCCGCGTGAGACCGAACTGAAGACGCGCGCCGCCCTCAAAGCGCTGGCACCATTCCTGGTTGCCGCCGGTCTGGCGTGGCCGGTAACTGCAGTCGCCGACGCATCGACGTACCGGCAGGCGGTCCAGGACACCATCACCATCGTCACCAGCGCCCGGCCCGGCGACATGGCTGCGGCTCAGAGGGCTCTGGCCGTGCTCGAGGCCGGCACGGGTCAGAGCCAGCCGGAAATCATTGCTGATCTCCAGCTGCGCCCGCCCGATTTCCAGGATGCGGGCATCCGCTTGAACCGGCTGCTGGACGCGCTGGCCGCTCCGGTCGGCACGGCCGACCCCGCTCAAGCGCAGCAGCAGCTCGACCAGGTCCTGTCGATGCAGCGCTACAAGGCCCTTCACCAGCCGCCAGGCCCGCTCGACCGCCTGAGCCAATGGATTCAGGACCGGATCCGGGATTTCATCAACTTCCTGCTCGGCGGGTCCGGAAGGGGAGCGAACATCCCGTTGGTCTACTTCTACATACTCGGCGCGGTCGCGGTCGCCGTGGCCGCGGTGGTCATCTTTCGCTCCACACGCGGTCGCCTCGCCGAAGGGGCGCGTCCAGACGGTTCGTTTGGGCCCCGTGCACCTGCCGACTTCTTCGCCGAGGCCGATCGTCTCGCGGCGGCAGAGGATCGTGTGGGCGCGATTCGAGCGCTGTGTGCGGGCGTCGCGGGGACGATCGCCGGCGAACACACATGGGCGGGAAGTCCGCTCACCGTGCGCGAAATCTTTCAAAGGACGAACGACTCGGCGCGCCTGCGGCCACTATTGCTTCCATTCGAGGCTGCCGTCTATGGCGGCCGGGACGTCGACGCCGCGACCTACGCGCGAGCAGAGATTGCGGCCGCACCCTTCAGGAAGCCGGCGCAGGCGGCGGCGGCATGAAGAACCTCCGCGGTTGGGTCATCGCACTTGTGCTGGCGTTGCTGATCGGAGTCGTTGCCTATTTAGGACAGCCGCGGCAGGACTCGCCTGAGCACAACTCCAACAGCGATGCAGCCAACGGCACCTCAGCCGCGCGTCTTTTCGCCCAGGCCATGGGCCATCCGACCAGCCAGATCGATGGCACCTTCTCGCCGCAATCGCAGAACGGCCTCATGTTCGTCTTCACTCCGACCAGCCCGTTCACTTCCAACGACGCCGACCAGACCGCCAACTGGGTGCGTCAGGGAGGAGTGCTCATCTATGCGTCTGAGCAGGGGGACGCAGAGCTCGACCGGGCATTCTCAGTCACCAGGCTCAGCGGCTATGTGTCCAGCGGAACCGAATCCGCAAACCCTGTCCTCGATGGCGTGACCACCGTCTCGGGCGGCGGCCTCGCTGTACCTTTCCTCGCGTCACCGGCGCAGGTACCGATTCTCCGCAGCAGCAACCACTACCCGCTGGGCTACATCCAGAAAATGGGTTCGGGCACTGTGGTCGTCCTCGCCGACCCGCTTCTGCTGTGCAACGGCTATCTCGATAAGACCGACAACGGACGCCTCCTCTCGGATCTGCTCGGGCTGGTCGGCCCAACCTCCGCCGTCACCTTTGACGAATACCACCACGGCCTGATCCTCAGCGACCTGGCTCCCCAGGCATGGGTCACGACCCCGTGGGGCGCGGCCATCCTCTGGTTCCTCATCGCCGTGTTCGCCGGGCTCCTGCTGCGCGGACGGCGATTCGGGCCATTGATCCAACGCCCCGCGAGCGTGGCCCGCGCCGACGCCGAGTGGGCCGTCGCCGTCGGCGAGTTGCTCCGGCGCTCAGGGGCTCGCGCCCTCACTCTGGGCATGCTCGCCACGGCGAGCGAGCGCGAAGTGGCGGCGCGAACCGGACTTCCCGCCCAGCCGCGTGACCGATTCTGGAATGCTTTGTACGCGCGTGCTCCTGAGCTGGCCGCAGAGCTGGCCGAGGCGGAGCGGGCGCTATACGGCTCAGCCGGCGGCGATGCAGATCTGTTGCGCGCCGCACAGCGACTGCATGGACTCGCCTATCCCCCGGCGCCGGCGCGCCGCCAGCAATCAAAAACCTAGGAGGCTCGATGACCGGTTCGACCCCGATGACCGCTCCAGATTTCTACGCCCGTTTCCGTGAGCAGCTGGTCAAAGCTGTCGTGGGGCAGGAAGAGGCGATCCGGCTGTGTGCGGTGGCGCTGGTCGCGCAGGGCCACATCCTCCTCGAAGGTGTGCCGGGAACCGGCAAGACGCTGCTCGCCAAGGCCATCGCGCGCGTGCTCACGCTGGAGTACGGCCGGGTGCAGTTCACGCCCGACCTCATGCCGGCGGACATCGTCGGCACTGCGGTCTACGACCTTGTCAATCGCACATTCACGCTGCGCAAAGGACCGATCTTCACCAACGTGCTTCTGGCCGACGAGGTCAACCGCGCTCCCGCCAAGGTGCAGTCCGCGCTGCTGGAGGCGATGGAGGAGCGCGGGGTGACCCTCGAGGGCCAGCAGCAGCCGCTGCCAGCGCCATTCTTCGTGCTCGCCACTCAGAACCCGATCGAGTACGAAGGCACGTATCCGCTGCCGGAGGCGCAGCAGGACCGCTTCCTTTTCAAGGTCCGGCTCGACTACCCGCTGCCGGACGACGAGATGGAGGTGTTGAAGCGCTGGGAGGCGGGCATCGAGCTTCGCGACCCGATCAAGGCCGGAGTCGAGCAGGTGCTGGGCGCCGACGACATCGAAGCCTGCCGGGCCCAGGTCGCGAAGGTGGTGCTGGACGAGAAGATCCGCCGCTACATCGTCGACCTCGCCACAGCCACCCGCAACGCGCCCGAGATCGCACTCGGGGCGAGCACCCGCGCCGAAGTCCTGCTGATGCTGGCGGCACGCGCGCTGGCTGCGTTCGACGGTTCGGAGTTCGTGACACCGGACCACGTGAAGACGTTGCTCGCGCCGGCGTTCCGGCATCGCCTCGTGCTGCGGCCAGAGGCCGAGGTCGGCGGCCAGACACCCGACAGCGTGCTGGAAGCGGTGGCCAGCCGCGTCGTCCCGCCCCGCTGATGCGCATGAGCCTGGCTCGCGGCCTCGCCCCGCAGCCCCGGCTGCTGTGGGCGATCGCGATCGGCGCCGCGCTGATCGCGCTCACTTTGGTTTCGCCAGTGCTGGTGGTGGTCGCGATCGCTTACCACGTGGGCCTCGTGCTCGTCCTGGCCCGAGACATCGCGCTGCTGCCCGGTCGTTCTGGCTACCAGGTGAGCAGGACGATGCCGGAACCCTTTTCGCTCGGTGAGCACGAAGAGGTGAGGGTGGTGATCGAGAATCCAAAAGCGGCCGGCTTGCTGGCGACGATCGCGGACTACGCGCCCGCCGACCTCACACCCAAACCTCGGGAGATCGCCGGGAGCTTCGATCGCAACGGCCGACTGGAGCTTGCCTACAGCACGTCGTCACCGAAGCGCGGCGCGTATCGATTCGGCGCGGTGGACCTCCAGGTTTCCAGGCGGGACGGCTGGATGCGGCGCCAGGTGCGGCTGCAGCATCCACACGAGGTGGCGGTCTTCCCGAATGTGGTCGCGATCAAGAGAATGCAGCTCACGCTGCGGCGCGGCCTACGCGTGATGGCAGGTTTGCGGAGGGCGCGGCCCCCCGGAGCCTCGACCGCATTTGCCGGCCTGCGCGACTATGTCCGCGGCGACGACATCAGGCGGGTCAGCTGGGCGGCGACGGCTCGACGGGATCACCCGGTTGTGGTCGAGGTCGAGGCTGAGCGCGGGCAACAGGTGATGATCGCCATCGACTGCGGGCGTCTCATGACCGCGCCGGCCGGGGACCTCGACAAGCTGGACCACGCCATCAATGCCGCGCTCATGCTCGCATGGGTCGCGCAGTCCTACGGCGACCGCGTCGGACTGATGACCTTCGACGATCGGGTCACGAGCTTCATCAAGCCCGAACGAGGCAGCGCACAGCTGCGCCGGATCACCGAAGAGCTGTACGCAATCAAGCCGGAGTTCGTGGAGCCCGACTTCGGTCATGCATTCACTCACCTCTCGCTCCGGCTGGGTAGGCGATCGATGGTGGTCGTCCTTACGGACCTCCAGGATCCCGAGGCCTCCAAAGAGCTGGTCGCCCACTGCCTGCGGCTGGCCGCCCGCCACCTCGTGCTGGTCGTGGCGATGTCCGACCCCTCAGTCGTGAACGCGCGCCAGGCGCCGGTCACCACCTCGTCGCGCGCTTACGAGTGGGCCGCGGCGGAGGAGTTCATGGCGAGCCGTCGCGAGAGCTTCGAGCTGCTGCGTCGCGGGGGCGTGCTGGGACTGGACGTTGTCGCCGGCAACCTCAGCCCAGCGCTGGTGGAGCGCTACCTCGAGCTGAAGGAGCGCGCGCTGCTGTAGGCCGGCGCCGGCGCGGTGCTGCCGGCCACGCGTCGCGGCTCTCGTGCCGCGAAGAGCAGGTACGTGTACAGAAGGATGCCGGTGGTCAGGCCGATCGTGACCTTGGCCGCGAACGGAGCGTCAGACGGGGAGATGTTCCCCTCGATCGTGCCCGCGATCACCAGCAGCGGAGCCAGGCCGATCAGCAGCGTAAACGCGCGCCTCGCGGCCAACACCAGAGCGTCCGAGCGCTTGAGGTTCCCTGGGGAGATAAGCGCCCAACCCATCATCAGCCCGCCGGCACCCTGGGCGACCACGATCGATAGCTCCAGGATGCCGTGGGCGATGACGAATTCGAACAGTCCGCCGCTAACGCCGTAGGCCTGGGTGAGACCGAATAGCGCGCCGAGGCTGATGCCGTTGGTGATGAGGACATAGATCACCGGAAGGCCGAAGACGACGCCGAATGCCATTGCGAGCATCGACACGTAGATGTTGTTGAGCATGATCAGGCCGGCCGCCGCGACCCGAGCGTCGGGCGGGATATCGGTCCAGAGCTTGTGGTGATGCACCTGGTCGATGAGCTGTGGCGACGCGAGGCCGTAAGCCGCATCCGGGTAAGCGAGCACGACGAAATAGCTGATGATCGCGGGCACGAACAGGAGTGCGGCCGAAGCGACCAGAAACGGCCACGCCTCGCGGTATGTGCGCGGAAGGGTCTCCGCGAAGAAGGTTCGGAACCGGCGCCACACATGGCCGCCGCGGCGATACACGACGCCATGTCCGCGGGCGACCAGCCCGTTGAGGTAGCGGTGCACGGGTTCGCCCGGCCAGTCCCTCTGGGCGCGGGCCAGGTCGGCCGTGGCTCGGCGGTAAAGGGCCGTCATGGTCAGGACTTGCGCTGGGGCGAGGCTGTTGAGCCGTCCGGCTCCCGCTTGTGCAATCAGGTCCTCGAGGCGGTTCCAGTCGTCTCGCCGGCGTAAGACGAACTCGTCAGCCCTCACTAGCACCCAAAATAACCCAATGGAGCAGCCGCTCTCCGATACAGACCTCGTCGTCTCCACCCCGGAGCGGGTCTCATTCGACTACCAGGTGGCGGGGCTGGGCACTCGTGGCATCGCGCAGATCCTCGACCTCTTGATCGTCACCGGCCTCCTGATCGCCGTTTTCTTCTTCGCATCAGGCGCGGCGGCGTACACCCAATCGAGCACCCTGGCCTTCCTGATCGAAGGTTTCGGCAGCTTCGTGGTCGTATTCGGGTATTTCTGGATCAGCGAGGCGCTCTTCTCTGGGCAGACGCTCGGCAAGAGGGCGTTCCGACTTCGCGTGGTGGGCGACCGCGGGGAGCCGATGACCTGGGTTCAGGCCGGCATCCGCAACGTGATCAGGATCATCGACTTCCTGCCCTACGGGTATGGGGTGGGAGTGATCGTCCTGTTCGCCAACGGCCGCGGCAAAAGGCTCGGGGACCTGGCGGCCGGGACGATCGTGGTCAAGGACTCGGATTCCGTTGGGCTCTGGCAGCTCGCCCGCCCGGCGTTTCGCATGCCGCCACCACCACCGCCGCCTCCGGGGGCTCCCCCAGGAGCTCCCAGCCAGAACCCGGCGCTCCCGCCGCCGCCGCCGCCACCACCACCTCCGGGCTACGTCTTCGCCCCGACGCCATACGCACCCGCCTCGCAGGCGGAGCTCATTCTCCGCCGTCTCGATCCCGATCTCCGGCGCTTCGTGAGCGCGTATGCGCGCCGCCGCCCACAGCTCCCACTGGATATGCGGGTTCAGCTGGCGAGCACGGTCCAGGCCAGCCTGCGCACAGCGCTACCCGACGTGTTCGCGCAGCGCGGCCCCCTGGCGGCGCTCGATGAGCTCGCCAACCTCGAGAGTCAGTAAAGCCAGGTCCGGAGCTGCTCTTCGGTCACGTTCCCGCCCGTCAGCGGAACAGCGACCCGCTTGCCGGCCAGGTTGTCTCGCAACTTCGCAACCGCGGCGATGCCGGCAGCTCCCGCTGGTTCCACGACGAGGCCTTCGTCTTGGTGCAGCCAGCGCATCGCTTCGACGATCTCCGCGTCGCTGACAAGCATCACCTCATCCACGGCCGAATGCATGATCTCGAGCGCTTCCGGCACCGGCACGCGCACCGCAATCCCGTCGGCGATGGTGTCGATCGCCTGCGTGCGTATGGGCTTGCCGGCGCTCCAAGACATGAACATCGCGGGCGCGCCGGTCGGGCAGACGGCGATGACTTTGGTTGACGCTGAGAATCGTTTCAGCCACAAGCCCATCCCATTGATGAGCGAGCCGTTGCCGAGGGGGACGACGCACGCATCGAGCGGATCGTCCATGCGCCCGAGCTCGGCGGCGATGGTCCCCGCACCTTCGGCAATCGGACCAAGCAAGCCGTCCTCGACATAAAAGCCCCCAGTTTCGGTGGCGTGCCGCATCGCGCCGTCTTTGGCTTCGTCGAAGTCCTGGCCTTCGAGGATCACATTCGCTCCAAGGGCGCGCATGCGGTCGACCTTCAGCGAATTGGCGGTGACGGCCGCGAAGACCGTCAGGCGCATTCCCCGGTTGCGCGCGGCGTACGCCATTCCCTGGCCGAAGTTCCCCGCCGATGCGCATACGAATCCTGCGGGCTGGGATTCGACGCGGTGAAGCAGGTAATCCGCGCCGCGGCCCTTGAAAGATCGGATGGGGTTCACGGTTTCGACCTTGAGCACCACGGTCACCCCGAGCCGGCCGCTCAGTGGCTCGCTGACGAACTGGGGAGTGTCACGAAAGACCGGGTCGATCGCCTCGGCCGCCTCAGCTATACGGTCGACTGAGATCGATGCGTCCACTAAGAGAGGATACGAGCGTCGACTGTGCAGTCGATCGGCTTCCGGGAGCAGTCGATTCCCTCTTTTTCCACCACTCGCTGCCCTTTATGGGCCGAGTTCCATCTGAAGGTCGCGTTGCCCACGATTCTGGGCAGTGCGAGCTCCATTGATTCCAGCAGCGCTCACAAAGGGTCCGTTCAATCTTGAGGAGGCCCGGCGTCACGGGCTTAGCAAGGATCACCTCCTAGGTGCGAGCTGGCGCCGACTCGGTGGCGGCGTTTACGCACTGCGCGCGATTGCCAATGACCCCGACGTTGTACTTGCCGCCGCCCGCACGCGTCTTCCCATGACGGCAGTCTTCTCTGGTCAGACCGCCGGCTGGCTTCATGGTCTCGAGCTCCCTCCCTGCGACCCGGTCGAGGTGACCCTCCCATTGGGGAGCCACACCTCGCGGCTGGCAGGCATCGCTGTGTGCCGATCCGACGTCAGCGCAAGCGAGAGGGTGAGGCGGCGAGGTTATCCGACAACCTCGGTGGTTCGCACGTTGGCCGACCTCGGCAGGCGTCGCCAGCTCGTGGAAGCGGTTGCGGCTCTGGACATGGCGCTGCACATGCGTCTGCTCAAATCATCCGAACTGCATTCGTGGGCATGTGCGCATCCGCGATATCCCGGCATCGCGCGCCTGCGCCGAGCGATCGAGCTTGCCGAGCCGGCGACCGAATCCGTCATGGAGACCAGGCTGCGGTTGCTCTTGGTGATGGCTCGACTGCCAAGGCCGCTGGCGCAGGTACGCCTTTACGACGAGGCCGGCAATTTCCTCGGAAGGCCAGACTTCTACTACCCACTTCATCGCTTGGCCATCGAGTACGACGGTGCGCAGCATCGCGAAAACTTGACCGGCGACAACCGGCGTCAGAATCGATTGGTCGATGCGGGCTACCGCTTGCTGCGCTTCACCGCAGCGGATGTGCTGTCTGTTCCCGACTCGGCCGTGGCCCTCGTGAGACGGGCCCTTGCCCACGTTCCCCCTCATAACTGAGACGCCGCCCCGGGGGTAGTCAGGGCGGCGCCTTTTCGTTTTCGAACCGCCGGGTGTGGGGTCCCGGCGCTCTATTCAATAAAACGGCTGGGCCTGTAAAAGGCTACGTGTCCACTTGTAAAAACCCCAGCGACGGCGGAGAGTCAAACTGGAGAGTCTGATGCCGAAGCCGACCGTAACCTTCATGTGCTCCGAATGCGGGGGCGAAAGCCTGCGCTGGGCCGGGCAGTGCCCGCACTGCCACGCCTGGAACACGCTTCAGGAGTTCCAGGTGCGAAAAGCAGCGCCTGGACGCGGCGGGCGCACGCAGGCGGTCTTGGGCGGGCGCGGCCAGGCTGCCGAGCCTCGTGGCAGCCGGCCCGTGCCCCTGAACGAGATCGAGTCCGAATCCGCCCCGCGCCGGCGCCTGGCCTGGGGCGAGCTGAACCGCGTCCTGGGCGGCGGGATCGTGCCCGGCAGCATCGTCCTGGTCGGGGGCGAGCCCGGGGTCGGCAAGTCGACCCTGCTCATGCATGCGGCCCAGCAAATGGCCGCCGCCGGCGGGACGGTCCTGTATGCGTCGGGCGAGGAATCGCCCCAGCAGATCCGGATGCGTGCTTCGCGGCTCGGCACGCTCTCGGCCGGAATCCTCCTTCTGGCCGAAAACGATCTCGACGCCATCTGCGACGCGATCCGGGCCGAGGCGCCGCAGCTCGTGATCGTCGACTCGATCCAGACCGTCACGGACGCCGGCTTCGAAGGCGGCGCCGGCAGCGTCACCCAGGTGCGTGAATCCGCGGCGCGGCTGATGCGGCTGGCCAAAGAGATCGGAGTGCCCATTTTCCTGGTCGGCCACGTCACCAAAGACGGGGCAATCGCCGGACCGAGGGTCCTCGAGCATATCGTTGACACCGTGCTCTACCTGGAAGGCGACCGGCGACAGGAGCTGCGTATCCTGCGCGCGATGAAGAACCGCTTTGGCTCGGCCGAGGAGATCGGCGTCTTCGCGATGGGCGAATCTGGACTCGAGGAGGTCCCGGACCCTTCGGCAGCCCTGCTGAGCAACGCGGTGGTCGCATCACCTGGCACCGCGGTCGTGGTCGTCCTTGAGGGGACGCGTCCGCTGTTGCTCGAGATCCAGAGCCTAGTCAATCCGGTGACTACAAACTATCCGCCGCGACGGATCGCCAGCGGAATGGACGTCAACCGTTTGCACATGCTCATCGCGGTGCTCGAGAAGCGCGCCAAGATCTCCCTCGGCCAATCCGACATCTTCGTCAACGTGGCGGGCGGCATCCGCATCACGGAGCCGGCCGCCGACCTTGGTCTTGCCCTGTCCATCTACAGCAACACGAAAGACAGGCCCCTGCCGGACGGCCTGGTCGTCATCGGGGAGCTGGGATTGGCGGGCGAGGTGCGTCGCGTGGGCCAGCTGGAACGCCGCCTCCAGGAGGCGGCGCGTCATGGCCTGACGCGCGCTTTGATTCCGGCCGGCGCCAGAGCCGGCCGGCCGACAGGCCTCGAGGTCGTCGAGGTCCGGTCGTTGGCGGAGGCGATCTCCGCCGCTTTTCTTCCACCTATCAGGTCCGGCGCATTCATAAAGGAGGCCGAGGCATCGGTCACCTGAGGAGGTAACCCGTGAAGCGTTCCGATACCCTCGCCCGCCGCATCGGAGTGGGGATCGGAGTCGTCGGTGGCTTTTTTCTTGGTTACGCGTTCGTCCGCCTGTCGGGGATCACTCACCAAGGTTGGGTGCTTATCAGCCTGACCACCGTGGAGGGTTTGATCTTCGCGTACCTGGGCACGCCGTATGTGCTCGGAGGCTGGCGAGGGTTCAACCAGCGCCTCGCGTCGACTCCGCTACCCGACCTGCTCAGCGGACTGCTGGGCATGATCGTCGGCCTCGTGATCGCCGTGCTCATCGGCGTGTTCGTGCGCGACCTGGTCGCGCCCTACGGCATCGGGCTGTCGTTCGTACTCGCGCTTTTGCTTGCGTTGCTTGGCGCCTCGGTGGGCACAACGCGACGGGAAGAGCTGTCTGCCCTTTTCTTCGGCCGCACACGAGAGGAGAAGGGCCATCGCCTCGATGCTGTCCTCCTCGACACCTCGGTCATCATCGACGGGCGGATCTTCGACATCGCCAAGACGGGCTTCGTAGACATGCCGCTCATCGCGCTCAGCTCGGTTCTGCGCGAGCTTCAGTTCGTCGCGGACTCCGCTGATGCCAACCGCCGGCGCCGCGGCCGTCGCGGGCTCGACGTGCTTGGCGAGATGCAGAAGGATCCGACGATCAACCTGCAGGTGGTGGAGGACGATGTCTCCCCCAACACCGAAATCGACACCCACCTCGTGCGCACAGCCAAGACCAAGGGCTGGGGGATCATGACGAACGACTTCAACCTCAACCGGATCGCGCGCCTCGAAGGCGTCACCGTTCTTAACCTCAACGAGCTGGCCCAGGCGATGCGGCCGGTCGCGATCCCCGGCGAGGAGATCGTGGTCATGGTCGCGCGCGAGGGCAAGGAGCCAGGTCAGGGTGTGGGCAGCCTTGACGACGGTACGATGGTCGTCGTCCAGAACGGGCGGCGCCTGATGAACCAAACCATCACCGCAGTCGTGACGTCCGTGATCCAGACCTCGGCGGGCCGGATGATCTTCGCCGAGCCCGCCGCCCCGGATGGCCGGCGCAACAGCCGGCCCAAACGGGAAGAGGATTCCTGAGCGTGGCCACAGTCGGCGCGATCGTCGCCGCCGCGGGGTCGGGCTCGCGCCTCGGCCGGGGCAGCAAGGCGCTCGTCCGCCTCAACGGCCGGACCACGTTGGCCCGAGTGTTGGAGCTCTTCCTGGCGCTGGACGAGGTGGACCGGATCGTGGTCGTGGGCCCACCGAGCCGGCTCGAGAACGCTGAGCGTGAGGTTGCATCGCTCGCTCCCCGCAAGCCGGTAACGGTTCAACCCGGCGGCGGCAGCCGCCAGGAGTCGGTACGCGCCGGCCTGGCGGCGCTAGGCGAGTGCGATTTCGTGCTGGTGCACGACGCCGCGCGCCCGCTCGCGACCGCGACCCTCGTCCGGCGCGTCCTGGCGGCGGCGATGGAGTCCGGCGCCGCCTTCCCGGCCATCGCGCCCCGCGACGCGGTCAAGCGGGTGGAGGGCAACCGGCTCGTCGAGAGCCTCGACCGATCGCGCATCGTGCTAGCGCAGACGCCGCAGGCGTTCGCTTACGAGCTGCTGGCGCGCGCCCATCGCGAGGCTGCCGATGCGGGCCTGGTCGGTGACGACGATGCACAGCTCGTGGCCGCGACCGGTCATGAGGTCACGGTCGTCGAGGGCGAGCCTGCCAACATCAAGGTCACCACGCCGGAGGACTTCGACGTGGTCGAGGCTCTGATCAAAGAGCAGGAAGCCGCCGCCACTTGAGGATCGGCGCGGGCTACGACATACATCCACTCAAGCCGGGTCGCAAGCTGATCATCGGCGGCGTCCGCATACCACACGGGCTCGGACTTGACGGTCACTCGGATGCTGACGTCCTCACGCATGCGGTCATCGATGCGCTGCTGGGAGCAGCCGCGCTCGGCAACATCGGCGACCACTTTCCCGCCGATGACCCGAGATTCAAGGACGCATCCAGCCTCGACTTGCTGGCGACCGCCAGCGCGGCGTTGAAAAAGGCCGGCTACAGGGTGCTCAACATCGACTGCACGGTGGTCGCTGAGGAACCGCGACTGCAGCCGCACCTGAGCGAGATGGAGGCCAACATCGCCAAGGGCATCGGCGTCGATCGCGGCGCGGTGAGCGTCAAAGCGACGTCACCGGAGGGCCTGGGGGCGCTGGGGAACCGCGCCGGCATTGCGGCGCAAGCGGTGGCGTTGATCGACAAGTGACGCTGAAGCTCCACAACACGCTCACGGGGACCAAGGACGTCTTTGAGCCCCTCGAGGCCGGACACGTCGGCATGTACACGTGCGGTCCGACCGTGTGGCACTTCGCCCACATCGGCAACTTGCGCGCTTTCATGTTCTACGACCTGCTGCGCCGGCAGCTGCAGGCGAGCGGGTATCGCATCACGCACGTGTTGAACCTGACCGATATCGACGACCGCATCCTCGACCAGGCGATGCACGCCGGGACGACGATTGACGAGTACGTCAAGCCGTACGTCGAGGCTTTCTTCGACGACATGAACTCGATGCGCGCGCAGCCCGCCGAGCACTACCCGAGACCGACTGAACACATCCCGGAAATGGTCGCGATGATCACGACTCTGCTCGAGCGTGGATTCGCATACGCCGCCGAAGGGGACGTTTACTTCCGCATCGACAGCTTCCCGCGCTACGGCGCCTTGTCGCACCTTGATCGTTCTGGATTGCGCGCGGGCGTACGAGTGAGCACCGACAAATATGACAAGGAATCCGTCAGCGACTTCGCCCTGTGGAAGAAAGCCCAACCTGGCGACGAGAAGCTGGGCTCGGCGTGGGATGCGCCCTTCGGACGCGGACGTCCGGGCTGGCATATCGAATGCTCGGCGATGAGCAAGCGCTACCTCGGCGACACGTTCGACATCCACTGTGGCGGCATCGACCTGATGTTCCCCCACCACGAGAACGAGATCGCGCAGTCGGAGGCGGCGAATGGCAAGCAGCTCGCGCGGGTCTGGCTGCACTCGGAGCACCTCGCCGAGTCGACGGGCGAGAAGATGTCGAAAAGCGCGGGTGGCTTCACCACCCTGCGTGACCTCGTCTCGGCCGGGCACGACCCGCTTGCGGTTCGTTTCTTCCTGATCGCAAACGCGCACTACCGTCAGCGCCTCCGTCTGACTACGGAGGCGCTCCACGCGTCGGCCGAGCAGGTGCGTCGCCTGCGGGACTTCGCGGAGAGGGTGCGGACCCCTTCCCGCGACCTCGCGACGGGGACCCCGGACGATGGTGCCCTTATTGGTCGGGTCCACCAGGTGCGTGCCGCGTACCGGGCGGCGCTCGACGACGACCTCAACCTGCCCCACGGTATCGGCGTCGTGTTCGAGCTGATCCGCGAAGCCAACGCGGCCCTCGACGAGATGAAGGTGGGGCCGGGCGGGCGCGCTGCGCTGCTCGGGCTTCTCGAGGAGGTCGACAGCCACCTCGACGTGATGGGTGGGGAAGAGCCTGGGCTTGCTGACGAGGTGGAGCGGTTGATCGCCGAGCGGGAGGAGGCGCGGGCGGCCAAGGACTTTGCGCGCGCCGATCGCATTCGCGAAGAGCTGAGAGAGCGCGGCATCGCGCTCGAGGATTCGCGCGATGGCGTCCGCAGGCGCAGGGTGATGCGCGCATGAGAGGCCGCCAGAAACGCTACGAGCGTCCTGCACCAGCCCCGGCTGCGCTGATCCATGGCCGCAACGCGGTCCTCGAAGCCGCGCGCGCCGGGAAGGTCGTCAAGGTGTTCCAGGCCTCGGGTCTCGGCCATGATCCTCGCCTCGACGAGCTTGCCCGGCTCGCGCCGATCGAGGTGGTCCCGCCCGAGCGTCTCGACGTCATCGCCACGGGTGTGCATCAGGGCGTGGCGGCCGAGCTCAAGCCCAGGCGGTTGTGGACCTTGAAGGACCTTCTTGCCACCAGACCGACCTTGCTGGTAGCGCTCGACGGGATCATGGATCCGCAGAATCTCGGCGCGATCCTGCGCAGCGCGGAGGTGGCCGGCGCGGACGGCGCGATCCTTCCCGAGCATCGCAGCGCGCCGCTGTCGCCCGCGGCGGTCAAGGCGAGCTCCGGCGCGAGCGAGCTCCTCCGAATTGCGCAGGTTTCGGGCATCCCATCCGCGATCGCGGAGGTCAAGCGCGCGGGGATCTGGTGCGCGGCCCTCGACGTGCGCGGCGAGATGGCACCCTGGGATTTCGACCTCAGCCAGCCGGTTTGCATCGTGGTCGGCAGCGAGGGCGAGGGTGTGCACCGGCTGGTCAGGGAGAGGTGCGACGTGCGTCTGCGCCTGCCGGTCGCGGGCCACATCTCCAGCTTCAACGCCTCGGCCGCGGCGGCGGCGCTGCTGTACGAGGTGATGCATCAGAGAGCAGGTCGGAGCGGCACCCGTGCCTGACGCCACCGCAGAGCTCGACAGAGCCGCTGCCGACATTCCGCTCAACCGCGATGCTCGCGACGTGCTCACACGCGCGACGGGACTGGCAACCGAACGGGGAGCGCCGCAGGCGGGTCCCGTGGACATGCTCAACGCGATCCTGTCCCTTCGCGGCTGTTCGGCATACGAGGCGATCCGTGCTCTCGGCGTCGACCCCCAAGGCATCGCCTCGCAGCCAACAGGCACTAACGCGCAGGCGGCCGGCAAAGAAGACACCGCGAGCCTCCCTCTGCGCCAGCTGCTGGTCAACGCCAATCGCGAGGCGCAGGTGCTCGGCCACTATCAGGTGGATTCGATCCACCTCCTGCTGGCGCTCCTGTACAGCGATTCGCCGTCCACGTCGCAGGTGCTTCAAAAGGCTGGGTTGACGCTTTACGACGTCCGGCAGCACCTCCAGACCGGCGCCCGGCCGGACGTCCAGGTCACGCCGGGGGTGCGCACGACCCAGGACCGCAAGTTGCGCCACAAGCCGTTGACCTCGCTCAAGGGGGCGCTCGGCATCAGCCCGATCTTTGGCGGCATCGTGGCCGTCGCCGCCATCAGCGGCGCCGGCCTGTGGTTCGACGTGCTGCCGGCCGCGCCCTGGGTGCTGACGATCATCTTCGTCACGTCGGGGTGGATCACTTCGCTGTGCATCCACGAGTTCGGCCACGCGTTCGTCGCCTACCTGGGCGGCGACCGCTCGGTCAAAGCGTCCGGTTACCTGGACCTCAACCCACTCCGCTACACGAACCTCCTGATGAGCATCATCTTTCCGGTCGTCTTTCTGCTGCTCGGCGGCATCGCTCTGCCGGGTGGCGCCGTCTACATCGACCACGCCGCCATCCGCAGCCGCGCCTGGGACTCGCTGGTCTCGCTGGCCGGACCCATCGGCACGCTGGTCTGCGTCGTGCTTTTCGCCACTCCGTTTTTGATCCCCGGCCACGAAAGCTGGGTCACATCGACGAACGTGCTGTTCTGGGCAGCACTCGCGTTTCTCGGCTTCATGGAAGTGGTGTCCTTGGTCCTCAACCTGCTACCGATCCCCGGCATCGACGGCTTCGGCATCCTTCGCCCGTGGCTTCCGTACGCGCTCCAGGCGCTCTCCGCTCGTTACTCGCAGCTGGCGATCATCGGCCTGTTCGTCGTCCTGTGGAACGTTGCCCCGGCGCGCGATGCTTTTTACGGCGCAGCGCTCCAGATCACCCACGTCCTGAACATCCCCACCATCTTCATCATCGCCGGCCAGCTGGCCATGCGGCCTTGACGGTAGTTGCCCATTCAGCCCCTCCCGCGCCTCAGGCGCGGGGGCCCCAGTGGTTCCCCCCGCAGGGGGGAGGGTAAATTGGAGAGGCTGGTCGTCGACGGTTACAACATCATCCATGCGTGGCCGTCGCTGAAGCGACTTCTCGGCGTATCGCTCGAGGCCGCACGCGACAAGCTCATCGAGCGGCTGTCCGTCTATGGATTGGTCACCAGCGCAAATGTGACAGTGGTCTTCGACTCGCATCAGAAGGCCGCGCGCAACAACGCGGAGCAGTTGGTGGAGGGTGTGCGCGTCATTTTCACGCGGAGGGGACACTCGGCCGACCAGGTCATCGAGCGCATCGCCTACGAGGCCACCGGCTCGGGTGGGGTGGTCACGGTCGCCACCTCGGACCACTCGCAGAGCGACATGGTGCGCGGCATGGGCGGCGCCGTGATCAGCGCGACCGAGCTGGAGCGCAGGGTGCTCGACGCAGAAGCCGAGCTCGGCCGGCGCGTCCAGCGGTACGCCAAGTGATCCGCCGCACCCGCATCGTTTGCACGATCGGGCCATCGAGCTCATCGCCCGCCGTCCTGCGGACGATGGTGCAGGCTGGTATGGACGTCGCCCGCCTCAACTTCTCGCACGGCGACCACCCCACTCACCGCCAGGCTGCCGAGGACGTGCGCGCTGCCGCGGAGTCGGTGGGGCGGCCGGTCGCGCTCCTGGGCGACCTTCAGGGCCCGAAGATCCGCACGGGCCCGCTCGATTCCGCGTTCATGCGCCTGGCTCGCGGCCGCCGGGTTGTGCTCGTGGGCGGGCCGCGAAGCGCCGCGGACGAGATCGAGGTCAGCCATCCCGAGCTCGTCGATGCCCTGCGACCGGGCGATCGGGTGCTGATCGACGACGGCCGCATCGAGCTCGTCGTCCGCGCGGCGTCCAAGGGCCGCGCCGAGTGCTCGGTGGTTCGCGGAGGCCTTCTCGGCGAGCGGAAAGGCGTGAGCGTTCCGGGGCGGCCGCTGCCCCTCCCGGCCCTGACCGAGAAGGATCTCGAGGACCTGAAGTTCGCGGTCGAGCTTGGCGTCGACTACGTCGCCCTGTCGTTCGTGCGCCATCCCGAAGACGTGCTGGCGTGTCAGAAGGAGCTGTCCGCGCATGGCTGCAAGGCGCCGGTGATCGCCAAGCTCGAGAAGCTGGAGGCCATCCGCAACCTGGGCAAGATCCTCGAGGTCGCCGACGCCGTGATGGTGGCGCGCGGCGACCTGGGCGTGGAGCTGAAACTGGGCGAGCTGCCCGCGGTTCAGAAGGAGGTCATCGACCGCGCCAACCGGGCGGGGGTGCCGGTGATCACCGCGACGGAGATGCTGGAGAGCATGGTCACCTCCAACCGCCCGACCCGGGCCGAGACCTCGGATGTGGCCAATGCGATCTGGGACGGCACCGACGCGGTGATGCTGTCGCAGGAGACCTCGGTGGGCGCGCATCCCGTGGAGGCGCTGCGGGCCATGGCGCGCATCTGCCTGAGCACGCAGCGCCATCCAGCCTTCGGCCGCGAACGCCAGATCTGGAGGGAGCCAGGGCAGGTGGGGAGCGCGATCGCGCACGCGGCCGCCACCAGCGCTGACGAGCTCGGCGCGCGCGTGATCATCGCGTTCACCGAGTCGGGGACCACCGCGCTGCGCTGCAGCAAGGCGCGTCCGCACGTGCCCGTGATCGCCGCCAGCCCGCACCCTGACGTGCTCCGCAAGACCGCCCTTTATGCCGGCGTCATCCCGCTGCTCGTGAGCCCCGGCAAGGACACCGACCAGATGGTCTCCAACGCCACGGAGGCGGCTCTCCGGAGTGGGCTCGTGCGCACCGGAGATCGGGTCGTGGTGGTGGCCGGGGTGCCGGTGGGCCGGCCGGGTCAGACCAACCTGCTCAAGGTCGAGATCGTATAACCCGTAAGTCTGGTCGGGGGGGCCGCTGCCCCGACTAAAGTGTTGGCAATGGCGCCCGCCACCCATGGCCTCTTGGGCCGCATCCTGAGTGCCAACGAAGACGCCTCCCGGCGCTTCGGGAAGAACACGGCCGAGGTGGACGCTTTCATCGAAGCGGTCACCCTGCTGACGCCCTGGCAGTGGCGCCAGGTGCTGACCGCGCGCCGGCTGGTCTCGACGGTCACCAAAGAAGAGATGGGAGCGCCGACCCAGTCCCTCGAGGCGATCCAGGCCTCCATCCGGAGCACCGACGGGCGCCTGTCCGAGCCGATGTCCAAGGCAGGCGAGGCTTTGATCGAGGCTCTGGAAAAGCGAAGCGACGACAAGGTGGCGACAGCCTGGCAGGCGTTGTCGGCGCTGGTGATGCGACAACACCATTCGGCGCTGAAGTTCGCGGCCCACTACGCCCCGTTCATCTCGCTCGTCCCGGTATCTGGCTTCGACGCTCTCGACCCGGCGACCATGCGGTATCTCAAAGCCGTGGAGGCGCTGACCCGCGAGCAGTGCGAGGTGCTCGCGCGGCGCTGGCGCCTCGATCCCGTGGCCTCGCGCGCTCTGCTCGCGGTGGTGGCCAAGAGCCGTTATCTGAATGGGGAGGAGGCGGCAGCATTGCTGGCGCTTCGGACGATCCCGACCCATCTCACGGGCGACCTCGGCTGGGCGGCGGTGAGGACCGTCGTCCACGGCGGCAGGGTGCTGGGCGCGCGGGCTGAGCTGACCAAAGAGCAGATCGCCGTCCTATGGATTCCGCTGGAACCGGCCATCCCCTTCGCGTCGCTTCAGGAACATGTCGCCAAGCCCGTACGGGCGCGCGTGCGGGCGGCGGTGGCGCGGATCACAAAACCGCCCGCCCCTCGGGCTGAATCCGCGCCGGCGCCGGCGAAGCGAACCGCACCCCCGAAGCCGGCCGCGCCTTATGGCCCGAACAGCCCTGAGGTCGCTGTTTACGTCAAAGGAGTTGTTGAGCTCACCCCGATCCAGTGGCTCCGGGTCCTCGATCGACGCAAGCTGGTGGCGAGCGTCACACGCCAGGACGCGGAGCCGGCGGGCGTGGTGCGCTCCCTGCTGGCAGCCATCAAAGGCACGACCGACCTGGACACATTCACCCGGTGCCGAGCCTTCGCGGCCGTCGAGCGTGCCGCCGGAGCCGTTGCCGCCAAGGCGCAGCTGACCCACGAGGAATCGATGCGGGGCTACGGAGCCTTTGGCGCCATCGTGCAGCTGGACTACGTGGACGTGGGCGGTTTCGCGCATCTCGTCGCGGCCCTCAACAAGGGCGACTGGGTGAAGGTGGCGGAGTCCATACCCGCCGTCAACGAGGACGTTGTGGCGCCGCTCGTCAACACTGGCGGCGCGCTCTATGGCTTCCTCGAAAGCCGGCCGGACGAAGAGGCCGTAGCGGCATGGCAGGCCGCGTCTGCTCTCGTGCGGCGGCAGCATCTCGCGCCCATCAAGTTCGCGGTTTCGTACGCACCGTTCGCGTCGGCGATCCCGGTCACGAATCCGCGGTCGCTGGGCGCCCCGGTCCTCCGTTACGTCAGCGCCATCGGCCGGCTGAGCGCAAACCAATGCGCGCTGCTGGCGCAGCCTTGGCAGATGCCGGACGACGTCTCGAGCGCCCTTGCGAAGGCGGTTGCCGACGGTGGCGCGCGGACGGCGGAGGAGGCGGCGGCCCTCGCCGCGGTCGTGACGGTGCCGATGCGGGTCAAGGGCAGCCAGGGCTGGGCGGCTGCGAAGACGGCGGCGTTCGGAGGGCGGGTGATCGGGTCAAGGTCGCGCCTCAGCACCGAGCAGCTGGAGGTTTTGTGGGCGCCGATCCAGCAGGCGATCCCGCTCGCTTCCCTGGGCGCCGTCAGCAAGTCACGCCGCAACGCGTTCTGATCCTCCGGGGCAGGACGCGAACGCCTTAATCTGAGCTCGTGGCGAAAAAGAAGAAGACAAACGGCCGGAGCTCGGCGAAGAGCAATGGAAAAGCCCCGAAGTTCGATCGGGTGCTCGTCGTGTCAGCGCATCCCGACGACCCGGAGTTCGGCGCGGGCGGCTCGGTGGCGAAGCTCGCGCAAGGTGGGGCGAAGGTCACGTACGTGATCGTCACCGACGGGTCGCAGGGCGGAGAGGATCCGAAGCAGAAGGATTCCGAGCTCACCGAAATCCGCCAGAAGGAGCAGCGCGCCGCAGCCAGAGTCCTGGGCGTGAAGAAGGTCGAGTTCCTGGGTTACAAGGACGGCCATCTTTCACCGGATCTGAAGCTGCGTCACGACATCGTGCGCATGATCCGAAAGCACAAGCCCGACCTGGTGATCACCCACCTGCCGGCTCGCGTCATCGACGGGCCGATGGGCGGCTCGCACCCCGATCACCTCGCGGTCGGCGAGGCGACGATGGCCGCCGTTTACCCCGACTCCCGCAATCCGCGCGCTTTCCGAAGCCTCCTCAAGGAGGGGTACGAGCCCCACGTCGTCAAAGAGGTGTGGATTCCGTTCTGGACGTCGGGCGATTACCTGGTCGACATCACTCCCACGCTCGATCTCAAGATCGAGGCGCTCAAGAAGCACAAGAGCCAGGTCGCGAAGCCCGGGCGTGAATGGGACTTCGAGAAGTTCATGCGCAAGCGGCACCGAGAGGTCGGGAAGAAGGCGGGCTACAAGTACGCCGAGTCGTTCAAGCGGATAACCGTTTAAGAATGAGCGGAAACCTGTCGGTTCCCGCTCATCGCGGCGTCAGCAAAGCTGACCCGGCCTGCGGCCGGGCAAGCGCCGCTGCTCACTCTCCCGTGGAAGGGTCTACCTAACTAATACCGCTCGCGCCCAGGAATCCCGGACGTTGTCCCAGATGGTCTCTGCCCAGGCGGCGTACTGCGAATCGCCCGGGTGGAGCTGGTCGGCGGCGATCCAGCCCGGAGTGCCAAGCCGGTAGGTGCTGACCCAAGTGACGTCGACCCATGTGAAGCCGCGATCGAGCGCTTCCCTCCTGGCGGCGGCGTTGAACGCATTGGTCACGGCTTTGATGAACTGCGGCTCTCCGAACTGGGTCGCGGCGGGCACGACTGACCAGTTGGGAATCGAGATGGCCGCGACCCGCCCATCCTCGAGCGCGAGCCCGCGGATTCGATCGTAGATCTGGGTCACGGACGCTGTGTACTCCTCGACAGACCGGTTCTGAACCAGGTCATTCACGCCGATCAAAACCGTCACCAGGTCTGGCTTGATGCGCTCGATGAAATGCAGCTCTTTGGCAATGAGATCGAGGGTGGTGAATCCGTTGACCGCCGGGTTGGTCAGCTCGACCTTCGCGCCGGTTGCCTTTGAGAGCAGGCCGGACACGATGGAAGGGAAGTTGTGCGACTCGTCCGACGCGCCTGTGCCGATGGTGTAGGAGTCACCCAAGGCCAGGTACCGAATTGCTGTGCTCACTCCGCTCTCCCCAACCCTCTCCCCTGCGGGGAGAGGGAGACTATCTCTCTATATCTGCTAACGCGCTCCAAACGTCGATCTTGGTACGCACCCGGCGGATGACCTCGTCGGCGAACTCGGTGGTCGAGGCCTGCCCACCCAGGTCGGGGGTTCGGATGCCGTCGGAGACCGTCTCGAGCGCCGCCTCGTAGATGGTTCGCGAAGCCCGGTGGGCCTGGTCACCCTTCATGTAGCCGAGCAGCGCGGCGACCGCCAGGATCATGGCCATCGGGTTGGCGACGTTCTTGCCCTGGAGCGAGGGGGCGGTCCCGTGTGGCGCCTCGGTCATGGCGACCGCCACCTCGCCGGCGTCGTTGAAGGCCAGAAGCACGGATTCCGCGCCGGCGATCGTGCCGAACATCTGCATCACCAGGTCGGACAGCGTGTCGCCGTCGCGGTTGAGCGCCGGGATGACCAGGGATTCGCCGGTGGTGGTCAGAAGGAGCGCGTAGGTGGCGTCGATCAGCTGGGGGTTGTAGGGCACCTCGGGATGGCGTTGGGCGGCCGCGTCGAGCTCCTCCTTGAACATCCCCTCGTACACGGGGCTGACCGTGAATTTCGGCCCCCCAAACACCGTGGCCTCGATCCGCTTGGCATGGGTGAAGGCGTACTCGGCCACGATCCTGGAAGTGCGCCGGCTGATCTTCTGGGTGCGGTACGCCCATTCGTCCAGCCCGTGGCCCTCGCGCCACTCCTTGGCTCCGTAGGCGTCGTCCACGGCCATCCGGATGACCGAGATCGGGGCGTGGACGCCGGCCAGCGGCCTGACGCCTGGAATGCGCCGCCCGGTGCGGACGATCACCCGGCCGTCGATCTGCTTGCGCAGGATGGCGTTGGGGCTGCCGACGTCGCCGGCGCCCTCTGGTGTGATCGTTGCGGCCTTCAGGCCGAAGCCGGACTCGCGGAGAGCGGAAGCGGCGTCCAGGACGACCTGGTTGCGGGTCTGCCGGCGCTTCTCCAGCGAGAGGTCGAAGTCGCGCTGGTCGACTTTGAAACCGATGACGTCGGGCTCCAGCAGCCGAACCGCCTCTAGCAGCAGCTCCTCGCCGGTCTGGTCGCCATGGAGGACGACCACGGTGGGGTTCATCGCCGAAAATGATAGGTGCGCGCCCCCGTGGGTCCGCCCGTCCCCGTTCGTATACTATTGACAGCGCCTAGGTAACCTAGGCTTTTTTCTTTCTCAGCCCAGGAATTTTGACTATGGAAGACATCATCAGCCTCGCGTGCGGCGTCTGTAAGCGCCGCAACTACACCACCGTGAAAAACAAGAAGAACGACCCAGATCGTCTGGAGCTCAGCAAATACTGCCGGTGGTGCCGAAAGCACACGCCGCACAAGGAGACCAAGTAGCAGCCATGGCCGTAACCGCGCGAAAGCGCTCCGAACCGACCGCCGAAGGTGGCATCGGGCAATTTCTACGCGAGGTTTTCGACGAGCTCCGCAAGGTCGTATGGCCGACCTGGGGCGAGCTGTATCGCTACACGCTGGTGGTGATCTTCACAGTCATCGTGCTGGGGGTCTTCATCGGCGGCACCGACTACCTGCTCGGCGAGCTGGCGCGCCGCGTGATCTACAACGGGGTGGCGCACTGATGGCGGCTGCCTCCCCCTCACCAACGCCCGCGCCCGAGCAAGAAGCTCAGTGGTACGTGGTCCACGCCTACTCCGGGCACGAGGAGAAGGTCAAGAAGAACCTCGAGAAGAGGATCGAGTCCATGGACATGCAGGACAAGATCCTCCAGGTGCTGGTCCCGATGGAAGACGAGATCGAGATCAAGGACGGCAAGCGCCGTCACGTCCAGAAGCGCATCTTCCCGGGATACATCCTGGTCCGCATGGTGATGTCGAACGACTCGTGGTTCGTGGTTCGCAACACCCCCGGCGTGACCAGCTTCGTCGGCTCTGCCAACAGCCCGGTCCCCCTTCAGGAGAAAGAGGTTCGGGCGATCCAAAAGCAGATGAAGCAGGAGGCGCCGAAGATCCGGGTCGAGTTCCAGGTCGGCGAATCCGTGCGCGTGGTCGACGGGCCGTTCACGGACTTCCACGGCAAGGTCGATGAGATCAACCCGGAGAAGGGCAAGCTCAAGGTGCTGGTCAACATGTTCGGCCGTGAGACTCCGGTCGAGCTGGACCTGCTGCAGGTCGAAAAGGTCCACTAGTGTCAAAGAAGAAGATTCGCACTGTGCTCAAGCTCGAGCTGCAGGCCGGGCGGGCGACGCCGGCGCCGCCCGTGGGCACCGCGCTGGGCCCGCACGGCATCAACATCATGGAGTTCACCAAGGCCTACAACGAGCGCACAGCCGCGCAGGCCGGTGACGTCGTGCCCGCGGAGATCACGATCTTCGAGGACCGCACGTTCAGCTTCGTCCTCAAGACCCCGCCGACGGTGAACCTGCTCAAGCGCGCCGCCGGGGTCGAGAAGGGATCGGCGAAGCCGAACCGCGAGAAGATCGGCCGGGTCTCCAAGCAGCAGATCCGGCAGATCGTCGAGACCAAGCGCAAGGACCTCAACGCCTTCGAGACCGAGGCCGCGATGAAGATGATCGAAGGCACGGCGCGGTCGATGGGACTCGAGGTCATCGAGTAACGATGCCGAAGCGACACGGAAAGAAATACATCGAGGCGGCCAAGAAGGTCGAGGCGGCAGTGACCGCCAACGGCAACGGCGGCCTCACCACCGAGCAGGCGGTCGCACTCGCGAAAGACACGTCGATCTCCAAGTTCGACGCCACGGTCGAGGCTCACATCCGCCTGGGAGTCGATCCACGCCACGCCGAGCAGATGGTGCGCGGGTCGGTCGTCCTGCCCAACGGCACGGGCAAGAAGGTTCGCGTCGCCGTGTTTGCGGTCGGCGACAGGGCTCGTGAGGCTGAGGAGGCGGGGGCTGACTTCGTGGGCGGCGAGGACCTCGTCAAGAAGGTGTCCGAGGGCTGGACCGACTTCGACGCCGCGATCGCCACGCCGGACCTGATGTCTCGCGTCGGGCCGCTGGGCAAGATCCTGGGCCCGCGCGGCTTGATGCCGAACCCGAAGTCGGGGACGGTTACGCAAGACGTCGCACGCGCAGTGCGCGAGGTGAAGGGCGGCAAGGTGGAGTTTCGGACCGACAAGTTCGGGATCGTCCACGCACCGATCGGCAAGGTGTCTTTCGACTCCACGCAGCTGCATCAGAACCTGACCGCGCTGGTGGATGCGCTGATCCGCAACAAGCCATCGTCATCGAAGGGACAGTACCTGCGCTCGTTTTACCTGGCCGCGACTCAGGGGCCGTCCGTCCCGGTCGACGTCAAGGAAGCCGCCAAGCTCCACACCTCGAGCTAGGCCGCTTAATCTTTCGGGCCATGTACGGGCCCGTCATCAAGGGCAAGCTCGTCCGGCTCTGTCCCCCCAGGGCGGAGGACGCCCCCGCAATGATGAGCTGGTTCGAGGACATGGAGGTCACGCGTTTCCTCGCGCGCCGGAACCCACTGAATCTGGCCGCTCAGAACGAGTGGCTCGACAAGGTGGCGCGTGATCCGGACAGCGTGCTCTGGGTCATCGAGCACGAGGGCAGGGCGGTCGGCACCACCGGCATCCATGAGATCAGCTGGAAGTACGGCCGCGGCACGACCGGCACGTTGATCGGGGACAAGAAGGTGTGGGGCAAGGGCTTGGCTCGCGAGCTCATGCAGCTGCGTGCGAACTATGCCTTCACCGAGCTCCCGCTCCGAAAGCTGGAGGCGGGCTACTTCGACGGCAACGAGGCCAGCGGCCGCGCGCAGGCGGCGGCGGGTTACAAGATCGTCGGTCGGCGCCGGGAGTACGTCTTCGCCGATGGCAGGTGGCTCGACATGATCCTCACCGAGGTCCTGCGGTCGGATTGGGAGAAGGCTCAGCCGAAAACGAGCGTGAAGCCTAAGACCGCGCGCAAACGACTGTGAGGATGGGCTCGGTATAATTCACGGCCTGCCGTAGACCGTAGGTGTCGGGCATGCGCTCGGCTTAATTTCCTACCGAGGCGATCAGAAGTGAAGGACGTTTGATCCTTCCTGCCTCGGGTGCGTGCAGGGAGGATTTTTCTTTTGCCGAAAGCCAGGAAAGAACAAAAGGCCGAGCAGGTAGAGCTGCTGGCGGAAAAGCTGAAAAAGGCCAAGGTGGCGGTGCTCACCGACTACCGCGGGCTGAAGGTCAGCCAGATCCAGGAGCTGCGCGGAAAGCTCCGCACCGGGAACGTCGAGTACCGCGTGGTCAAGAACACGCTTGCCCGCCGGGCCGCAGACTCCGCCGGCTTCGGCGCGCTCGAGTCGGAGCTGAAGGGGCCGATCGCGATCGCCTTCGGTTACGACGACTTGAGTCTCCCGCCTCGCCTCATCAACGAGTTCGTCCGCGCGACCCGCTTGAAGGTCGAGGTGGTCGGCGGTCTCGTCGAGGGTCGCGTCTTCAACCGGGATCAGATCAAGCAGCTGGCGGATCTGCCCTCCCGCGAAGTCCTGCTCGCCCAGCTGTTGGGCACGCTTCAGTCACCGGTCGGCCAGCTGGTCGGCATCATGCAAACCCCTGTTCAGCAGCTCGTTGGAGTGCTGGACGCATACAAATCGAAATTGGAGGCGGCGTAAGCAGATATGGCAACCAAGCTCACCCCTAAGGATTTCGTAGCGGCCCTCAAGGAATGGACGATCCTCGACGTCGTCGAGGCCGTCAAGGCAATCGAGGACGAGTTCGGCATCAAGGCCGCAGCTCCAGTCGCGGTGGCCGTCGCGGCGGCGCCGGGCGCGGCTGACGGCGCCGGCGCGGAAGAGGAGAAGACGGAGTTCACAGTCAACCTCGCGGCCGTGGGCGAGAGCAAGATCAACGTGATCAAGGCCGTCCGCGAGCTGACCCAGCTCGGCCTGAAGGAGGCCAAGGACCTGGTCGACGCCGCGCCGAAGCCGGTGCTCGAGAACGTGAGCAAGGCGGACGCGGAGAAGGCCGTGGCGAGGTTGAAGGAAGCCGGGGCGACCGCCGAGATCAAGTAAGGCTTCGGGGCGCGTCGGGCCGGCCAACGTGCCCTAAAGAAACCTCTGTAAAGAGCGTTGTTTCTACGAACGCGTGTTCGTAGGCTTGGGGCATGGTCGAGCTGGAAGCGCCGGTCGCACTCGAGATTGAGCGCCTGATGGACGCGGTTGAGGAGTTTTGCGACTCCCCTCCGCCTGCGACCGGCGCCGAGCGCCTGGCGCGCCTCATCCATTCGCGGCGAGCGATCGATCGGCTTGAACTGAAGTTCTCGCAGGACTCCGCCTCGTTCGCCGCCACCGATGAGTACGAAACCCAGGGCTCGGTCTCGCCCATCCACTGCATTCGGCTGAGCTGCAACATGGGCAGCGGCGCGGTGGGCGATCGCCTTGCCGTGGGCGAGCAACTCAACCAACTCCCCGAGAGCGGCCAGGCCATGGTCGAGGGCGAGATTGGCTTTGCCCATCTTGCTTTGATCGCTCGGACGGCGATCGCCATAGCCGATGCCGCGGGGCCCGCGAAGCCAAGTTTCGATGAGATCGCGCTGCTCGAGAAGGCGCGCGAGTTTAGCGTCGGTAAATTCCGCGACTTCTGTCACCACGCACGGCACGTAGCCGATCCCGAGGGCTACGCCGAGGGAGAGGCACAGGGAGTCGAGGCTCGTTCGCTCACGTTGACCGCCGGCCAGGGTGGGATGGTGTGGCTGCGGGGCTTGCTCGACCCCGAAGGTGGGGCGGCGGTGCGCTCGGCGTTGGAGCCGCTGGCCCGGCTTTCAGGCCAAGACGATCATCGCAAGCGCGATCGCCGGCTCGGTGACGCTCTTGTCGAGTCCGCGCACAGATTGCTGGACGGCGGCCAGTTGCCACAGATGGCGACGCAGCGGCCGCACCTGCAAGTCACCACCACCCTCGAAACTCTGTTGGGTCGTGCCGGCGTACCGGCGGCGGACGTCGAGTTCTCCCCGATGCCGATCTCGGCCAAGGCGGTCGAGCGCCTCGCGTGTGACTGCAACGTCACCCGCATCCTGCTCGGCGCCGACTCGGCCGTGATCGACGTCGGGCGCTCCAAGCGGGTGATCAACCCGGCTCAGAAGCGGGCCCTCAACGTTCGCGACAAAGGTTGTCGCTGGCCGGGCTGCGACCGGCCTGCCACCTGGACATCCGGACATCACCTGGTTCACTGGACAAAAGGCGGTCCGACCGATTTACCAAACCTTGTTCTTCTCTGTCACCGGCACCACCGGATGGTCCACGAGGGCCGATGGCAGCTGGTCAAGACTGCCGGCGGTCAGCTCCTCACCGTTCCGCCGCCCTTTGGCTTCAGCTGCCAGCGAGCCAGGGGACCGGACTAAGGTCGGTGGCGGGCGCGTGCCCGCGCTACCGGCGGAGCGACTTGACTGGGCCCGAGAGGTCCCGGCTTGTGCCTTCGAACGGGATGCCAATCTCGGCGGCAAGCTCGCTGATCTCGCCGTCACCCCATAGCCTCGTCGTTATGAGCAGGACGTTCTCGCTTCGCCCGATGAACGTGAGTCCTCCGACTGTCCCGATAATGCGCGCGATGTTGTGTCTCGGCACCCTCCGTGACCTGAGCAAGCTGCGCACGCCGAGCCATTCACTGTCTAACCAGATCACTTGCCACAAGGCGATCAGTGGCAGCAGACCCGGCGCGAGCACTAGCAGCGCCCACGAGATCTCCTCAGAGACACCTCGGCGCCACGGAGCGTTGAACAGACCCAGGACCAGAAACAGCACAGCGACAAGCTCTAAACAGACAACCAAGGCCACGACGAGGCGGTCCCGCATAGATGAAAAGCGCAACTAGCGGGTTCGGGTCGCCGCTCCCAGGTGCTGCAAGACCAAGTCCATGCCCCGCTCCAGCTCGGACTCGGTCACGCACCAGTGGGGTGAGAGGCGCACGCGGCCGGGTCGCGAGTCCACGATGACTCCTGCCTTGTGAAGCGCCTGCTCCACCTCCTCCGGGTGGGCCGACTCGAGGGTCACGATCCCGCACCGCTGATTGCGGTCGCGGGGCGTGAAGGTCTTGACGCCGGCTTCGTCGCAGCGCTCGAGGATCCGGTCGGTCAGGTCGCGCAGCCGTTCCTGAATATGCTCGACGCCGACCTCGAGGATCAGCTCCAGGCCGGCGAGCCCGGCATAGTGGCAGGCCACAGCCCACGTGCCGGTTTCCAGGCGGCGGCCGTCATCCGCGAAGTCGAGCTCCTCGAGCGCGAAGGAGAACGGGTCGCGGGTGGCAAACCAGCCCGTTCCGTGCGGTCGAACGCTCGGGAGGAGATCTGGGCGTACATAAAGGAAGGCGGTGCCGGGGCCGCCCGACAGCCACTTGAGGCACCCGCCGACGAATGCGTCGCAGTCCATGGCGTCCACGTCGATCGCCACGCAGCCGCAGGTCTGGTAGCCGTCGATCAGGCAGAGGGCACCGGCCGCATGGGCGGCGTCTGCGATCGAGCGGACGTCCTGCAGGTATCCAGTCGTATAGAAGAGGTGGGTGGTGGCGACCAGGGCGGTCCGCTTGTCGATGCGCTCGGCGAACGCCTCCGGCGGGATGGTCATCCCATCCGCGCTGGGCACGAACTCGACTTCGAACTCGGGCCGCGACAGCCACTGGTGGCCGATCGTCGGGAAGTCGAGCTCGCCGATCAGGATTTTGTTGCGACCCTCTGGCAAAGGGAGGCCCGACGCCAGGGTCGTCAGGGCGACCGACACAGACGGCGCGATCGCCGTCGACCCCTGTGGGGCATTGAGCAGGGCGCCGACCCGGGTGCGGAGGCTTTCCAGGAGCGGCAGCCAGTCGGAGAACCAGACCGGCGTCCCTTTGGCATCCCAATCGTCGGCGTAGCGCTCGAGCGCCGCCCGGCCGCGCCGGGGCAGGGGCCCCAGGGAGCAAGCGTTCAGGTAGATGTACCGATCCAGGAGCGGGAACTGGTGGCGGAGAGTCTTCCAGTCAGGCACGGTTTAAAGGCTAGCGGGGGGGATGGTGGGGTGGTATAGTGCCCCAAAACCCCGGCCAGACGGGCTTTCCGGCTGGTTTGGATTGAACGTCCCCACTTAGGGGTATTAGGTCGTATACTGGCCTTTCGTGCACGCCCGGCCGCTCATCTTGCCTATTTCCTGAGCGCGCCCTTTTTCCCTTTTAAGGAGTCCTGAATGATCTCAGAGATGAGAGCGCCCTCGCGTCTTTCCTACGGCCGCATCCCGAACCTCGTCGAGCTGAAGGACCTCATCGCCACACAGCTCGAGTCCTTCAACTGGTTCAAGACCGAAGGCTTGCGGGAGCTCTTTGACGAGATAAACCCGATCACCGATTACACCGGCAAGAACTTCGAGCTGAAGTTCCTCGACTACGAGTTCGGCCAGCCGAAGTTCTCGGTCGAAGAGTGCCGCAACCGCGACATGACGTACGCCGCGCCGCTGCGAATCAAGACCCGCCTGACCATCAAGGAGACGGGGGAGATCAAGGAGTCCGAGGTCTACATGGGCGACTTCGCCATGATGACCGGCGAGGGCACCTTCATCGTCAACGGCACCGAGCGCGTGGTGGTCTCGCAGCTCGTCCGCTCGCCCGGCGTGTACTTCACGGCCGCCGAGGACCCCAACACGGGCCGGAAGCTGTTCGGCGCCAAGCTCATCCCCAACCGCGGCGCCTGGCTCGAGATCGAGACCTCGGCCAAGGACCTGCTGACGGTGAAGATCGACCGCAAGCGCAAGGTCCCCGTGACCGTGCTCCTCAAGGCGCTCGAGCTCCCTCAGCTGAAGGGAACCGAGAACGACAAGGAAGCGCAGAAGCGCGCCCTGCTGGAAATGTTCGGGGATGTCGACAACAACCCTGAGCACCGCTATATGGAGTCCACGCTCGACAAGGACACGACGATGAAGACCGAGGACGCGCTCCTCGAGCTGTACCGCCGCGTCCGGCCGGGCGATCCTCCGTCCGTCGACAACGCCCGCAACCTGCTCCAGAGCCTCTTTTTCAACCCGCGCCGCTTCGACCTCGGCCGCGTCGGCCGCTACAAGGTCGACAAGCGCCTGGGCCGCGATGAGGAAGACATCCTCGCGCGTGTTCGCCAGCGCGAGCTGCGGATCCTGGAGAAGGGAGACTTCATCGCGTTCCTGCGCAAGCTGATCGAGCTCAACAACGCACCGCGCGAGAAGCAGATCCCGGACGACATCGACCACCTGGGCAACCGCCGCGTACGCGCGGTCGGCGAGCTGCTCCAGAACCAGTTCCGTATGGGCCTCATCCGCATGGAGCGGATCATCAAGGAGCGCATGACCATCAGTGACCCGCACACGGTCACGTCAGCGTCCCTGATCAACGCTCGCCCGGTCGTGGCCGCGATCAAGGAATTCTTCGGCTCCAGCCAGCTCTCGCAGTTCATGGACCAGCACAACCCGCTGTCCGAGCTCACGCACAAGCGCCGCCTGTCGGCGCTCGGTCCAGGCGGACTTTCCCGCGAGCGGGCCGGGTTCGACGTGCGCGACGTCCACCACAGCCACTACGGCCGCATCTGCCCGATCGAGACCCCTGAGGGTCCGAACATCGGCCTGATCGGCAACCTCGCGACCTACGCGAAGGTCAACGAGTTCGGGTTCGTGGAGACGCCGTTCCGCCGCGTCTACAACCGCATGCCGGTCAACGAGAGCAGCGCCGAAAAGCTCGCCGGGCGCACGCTGCGCCGAGCGGCGGTCGACCCCAAGGGCAACGAGGTGCTGCCGGTCCACGAGAAGCTCGATGACAAGGCCGTGCAGAAGCTGCTCAAGGCCAAGGTCCCCGCGGTGGAAATCGTGCCCTGGATCTCGACCGAGGTCGAATACCTCTCCGCCGACGAGGAGGACATGTTCGGCATCGCCCAGGCCAACGCCGCGCTGACGCCCGAGAACAACTTCGTCGAGGCGCGCGTCCCGTCACGGGCGCGCGGCGACTTCAAGATCGAGGACGTCGGCAACATCCAGTACATGGACATCTCGCCGAAGCAGATCGTCTCGGTGGCGACGGCCATGATCCCGTTCCTCGAGCACGACGACGCCGGCCGCGCCCTGATGGGCGCCAACATGCAGCGGCAGGCCGTGCCGCTGCTGGTCACGGACGCGCCGCTGGTCGGGACGGGCGTCGAGTACTACGCAGCCAAGGACTCCGGCGAGATGATCGTCGCGGACGTCGCGGGAACGGTCGTTGACGTCGCGCACCCCAAGGACCTCAAGGCGGTGCACGCAACGCCGGTCTTCGAGATCGTCGTCAAGCCGGATGGTGGCGGACCCGAGCGGCACTACCCGCTCCAGAAGTTCGCGCGCTCGAACCAGGGCACCTGCCTGAACCACCGCGCCAAGGTCAAGCCCGGGCAGCACGTCGACAAGGGCGACATCCTGGCGGACGGGCCGGCCATCGAGGACGGCGAGATGGCTTTGGGCCGCAACGTGCTCGTGGCCTTCATGCCCTGGGAGGGCTACAACTTCGAGGACGCCATCCTTCTTTCCGAGCGCGTGGTCAAGGAGGACATGTACACCTCGATCCACATCGAGGAGCACGAGTCCGAGGCCCGCGAGACGAAGCTTGGTCCGGAAGAGATCACCCGAGACATCCCCAACGTCGCCGACGACGCGCTGCGCAACCTCGACGAGCGCGGCATCGTCTACATCGGCGCCGAGGTGCAGCAGGGCGACATCCTGGTCGGCAAGATCACGCCCAAGGGCGAGACCGAGCTCTCGGCCGAGGAACGGCTGCTGCGCGCGATCTTCGGTGAGAAGGCGCGAGAGGTCCGCGACTCGAGCCTGCGCGTGCCCCACGGCGAGCGCGGCATCGTGGTCGACGTCAAGGTGTTCTCGCGCGAGAACAAGGACGAGCTCGGCCCGGGCATCAACGAGATGGTCCGCGTCTACCTCGCCCAGAAGCGAAAGATCTCGGCCGGCGACAAGATGGCCGGCCGCCACGGCAACAAGGGCGTGGTCGCCCGGATCATGCCGGCCGAAGACATGCCCTACCTGCCCGACGGCACCCCGGTCGACATCGTGCTCAACCCGCTTGGCGTGCCGAGCCGTATGAACCTGGGCCAGGTCCTGGAGACCCACCTAGGGTGGGTCGCGGCGACGCTGGGCATCAAGATCGCGACGCCCGTTTTCGACGGCGCCCCGATGGAGACCATCGTGGCCGAGCTCAAGCGGGCGGGCCTGCCGGAAGACGGCAAGGTCCGGCTGCGCGACGGTCGCACCGGCGACGAGTTTGACGAGCCGGTGACGGTGGGCATGATCTACATGCTCAAGCTGGCCCACCTGGTCGAGGACAAGATCCACGCCCGCTCGACCGGTCCGTACAGCCTGGTCACCCAGCAGCCGCTGGGCGGCAAGGCGCAGTTCGGCGGCCAGCGCTTCGGCGAGATGGAGGTGTGGGCGCTCGAGGCTTACGGCGCCGCGCATGTCCTCCAGGAGATCCTGACCGTCAAGTCGGACGACATCGTCGGCCGCGTCAAGGCCTACGAGGCGATCGTCAAGGGCGACAACACGCTGGAAGCCGGCATTCCGGAATCGTTCCGCGTGCTGGTCAAGGAGCTGGAAGGGCTCGCGCTCGGGGTCGAGATCCTGAGCGAGGACGAGCGTCAGATCGTCTTGTCAGAAGAAGACATTCCCGAGATCCCGCTGGACCTCGGCATCAGCCTCGAGCGCGAAGAGCTCGGGGAAGACTCGGCCGAGTAGCTGTAGATAAGGAAGGGAGAACAACACTTGCTGAAGCTCGAGAACTTCGACGCTCTAAAGCTTTCGCTGGCTTCGCCGGAAACGATCATGTCCTGGTCGCACGGCGAGGTCACCAAGCCGGAGACCATCAACTACCGCACGCTCCGCCCGGAGCGCGACGGTCTTTTCTGCGAGCGCATCTTCGGTCCGACACGCGACTGGGAGTGCCACTGCGGAAAGTACAAGCGCTACCGCTACAAGGGCATCATCTGCGACAAGTGCGGCGTCGAAGTGACGCGTTCCAAGGTGCGCCGCGAGCGCATGGGACACATCAAGCTCGCGTCGCCGGTCAGCCACGTCTGGTACTTCAAGGGCATCCCGAGCCGCATGGGCTTGCTGCTCGACATGTCCCCGCGCAACCTCGAGAAGATCCTCTACTTCGCGAACTACATCGTCACCGACGTGCATGAGGAGGCGCGCGCGGACATGCTCGCCGCCCTCAACATGGACAAGGACGAGCGCGCGATCCGGTTGCGCGCCGACGTCGACGCCAAGTCCAAGGAGCTTCGCGCCGAGCACGAGGGCAAGACCAAGAAGCTGAAGAGCGAGGTCGAGGCCGAGGTCGGAAGGCTCGAGGAAGAGCTCCAGGAGTCGGTCGACCAGCTGACCACTCAGGGCAAGAAGGTGACCGAGACCATCAAGGCCGGGATCGGCACCAAGGCTCGTCGCGACCTGTCGGTTGGTGCGGACGACGACGAAGAGATCGTGGTCGAGAAGGGCGAGGTGTTCGCGCGCGAGATGTCGCGTGCCGTCCTCGCGAAGGTCCAGGAGAAGATCGAGAAGCTCGAGGCCAACACCAAGGCCGCGCAGAAGCGCGCCAAGGAGCGCGTCGACGTTGACAAGAAGGCGCTCGAGGCCCAGATCGAGGCTGCGACCAAGACCCAGCGCGAGGCCATCCAGGGAGAGCTGGAGACGCTCCAGCAGGAGATCGAAGCCACCCGCACGGACCTCGAGGCCCTGCACCCCAAGCAGATCCTCACCGACACCCAGTACCGCGACTACTCGGAGCGCTTCGGGCGCGCGTTCCGCGCCGGCATCGGCGCGGAGGCGGTCCGCGACCTCCTGTCGCGCATCGAGCTGCAGTCCGAGATGTACCGGCTGCGCGAGGAGTCGAAGTCTTCGAGCGGCCAGCGCAAGCAGAAGGCGATCAAGCGCCTGAAGGTCGTGGAGGACTTCCGCAAGTCGAACGCCAGCCCGACGTGGATGGTGCTCGAGGTGCTGCCGGTCATCCCGCCAGAGCTGCGCCCCATGGTCCAGCTCGACGGCGGCCGCTTCGCGACGTCCGATCTGAACGACCTCTACCGCCGCGTGATCAACCGCAACAACCGGTTGAAGAGGCTGCTCGAGCTCGGCGCGCCCGAGATCATCGTGCGCAACGAGAAGCGGATGCTCCAGGAGGCGGTCGACGCGCTGATCGACAACGGCCGCCGCGGCCGCGCC